>Ga0224501_10000101_pt1 | contig 90411 bp, 97 predicted proteins | sample SF_Oct11_sed_USG_4_FD_169105 | JGI IMG/M metagenome (GOLD analysis project Ga0224501, IMG submission 169105) | Sediment microbial communities from San Francisco Bay, California, United States - SF_Oct11_sed_USGS_8_1 | ecosystem: Environmental > Aquatic > Marine > Sediment | place: USA...
TCATAATCATGGGTTTTTCGCTGCTGTTTGTAGGGCTATATCTGAGCGTCCACTATGAACTTCAACGACTAAACTATATGCATGCTTTAGAAAAAATTGCGCATCACGAAAAATAGAGACTGAATATTCAATTAAAGCTTTTTAATGCAGACAGCATTTGCCGCGAAGAAACATTCATGTTTCCAGTGTCTTTTTGCCTAGGTTCGTTTGGTCTGGTTAGTTTACTTATGCTATTAGTGTTTCTTGTATTAGGCGTCATAATAATTGTTGTCATCGCGAAAATTCTCCTTTTCCTTTTACCTGCAGCTATCGTGGCTTTAGTAGTTTGGCTAATTAGCGGAGGGAACGAGGTGCTGGCTGGCATTGCCTTCATCGCCATCGCTCTTCTCTCTATCTTGAAACGATAATTTCTTCAGATGACGAAAAATACGGCAAAGCTCCTTGCTATAAATCGAAGTCCTTAAACATTTCAACTTGGGTGAATCTGGGTTCGAATTAAAGCTAATGATAATGGCATAATTGCTGAGCTTTTCTTAAGCCTGAGGGGATTCGTTGTAGTTACTGTGGTGAAGATCAATGTCGCCATGTCCAGTTTGCCCTTTCAGTTCCAGCCATTAAGAAAGTTATTCGTAAGAAACGAGAGGAAGGCTGGCATCTTCCAGAAGTTTAGAGAGCACGCCAAAACGAAGGTAAGGATGTGAAAATGTCAAGGATGGCACTCACATTTCTTTGCCATGGCCATAATCCTAAAGGAAGCGAAGGAACAGACAGTTTTTGATGCGCGCGCAGGCTCGTCATAAAGCTGATTCCCTCTTTTTTGTTCAAGTAACTAGACCCCGGTACATGACGTGAAATGCCACTGAGATGTTGTTAGCAATTGACACAAGCATTACTGTTTATGCTAAGTCTGTAACAATAGAATAGAGTTTCATAGACTTTAAGTACAGATTGGCTTGGTAATGCTAAAAGCGTGATTAAAATGAAGAAGAAAACGTTGTCGACTATGATGCTTACACTTCTTGTAGCAAGTGCTTTCACGTTGGGTTTAGCGCACGCAGGCGGAACTACAGGAAGCCCTGAAGGCTGGATGACTGGCGAGTGTGATTTGGCTCGAACAAGATACTATCCCTATCCATCAAAGTATCACATCCCGGACAAGCCTTTCGAGGTGCTGTGGACTTCCCCTCATGAAGGGAAAAATCTGATGGCTTTGACGGGTGACGTGAATGGTGACGGCAAGTTAGAAGTTGTTAAGGTCAGCGGTGACAATCTTAAAGTAATCAGCGGTGATGGCATTGTGCTGTGGACAGAAACGATACTTGGACAAGACGAGCCATATGGAGTGGGAAGGCTCCGTTTGAATATGTTGGAAGACGTTACAGGAGACGGCGTTCCAGAGATATTTGTCTCAAGAAAAACGAGCTACTATATACAAAACATATACGTGTATGACGGCAACCAAAATCGAATCAAAACCCTAAGCGGAACTGTGAGCTATGATGGCCTCATGAATGCAGTCGCAGTATTCGACGTTGATAAAGACGGAGACAAAGAAATCTATTGCGGCATAACAAGCAATTATGTCGCCAATCCTCGGGGTGCTTGTCTTTTCGACTACAATACAGGAGCTCAACTCTGGCTTTACGCGGCTGGCAACCCCATAGGAAACAGCATTGCGGACTTAAACAATGACGGCACATTGGATATCACGAACGGCTGGTGGCACACTGTGCATAACGGAGCCGCTGGGTATGGGAAAGGCAGCAACACCTACACAAGTGATTACTCCATCTACGTAGTCGTAATAAACGAAAACGGAGATGAAATCCTCACTAAGGAATTACATGGCGGGCATAATGATGGATCGGCATATGCAAAGATCGTTGACCTCGACAGAGACGGAACTAAGGAAATTATAATATTCCATCAACATTGGCCCGAGCTTTATCCTGGTTGGCCTGAGATCTTCCTGTGGGATTCCAACGGCAATTGCATAAAAAGCTACAAAGGCCCCTACAACACCGCACCGTATAGCGCGGCAGCGATTGCTGACATCAACAAAGATGGAAAAGACGAAGTTCTTGTCAGGGACACCGTAGGTAATCTTTTGGTTTTAGATTACAATCTAACCGTTATAGATAGTGCAACGGGCTACGTGCCGCAACTCGTAAACGACATAAACGGCGACGGTGAACTCGAGATAATTGCCAATGTCGTCGGTACAGGGGAACTGGCAGTCCTAGACCATAATCTTGACGAACTTTGGAGACTGTCATTCGGTGGGAGCGCCAAAGTATCTGATGTAACTGGTGACGGTGTAAATGACATTATCATGACAAGGGGTGATGGGCTGTATGTACTTTCCCTTCCCAGCATTGAGGCTACTGTAAATGTCGATCCAGACACCTTGAACTTGAAAAGCAATGGTGAATGGATAAGTGCATACATTGAGTTACCTACGGGCTTCGACGTTGCAAACATCGATGTTAGTTCAATTGTACTCACTGTTGACGGAGCAGACTTCTATGTGGATCCTGCCGCTCCTACAGCGATTGGAGATTATGACCTTGACGGTGTGTCCGACCTGATGGTCAAGTTTAGCAGAGCTGCAATAAGGGATTACCTAACAGAGCCAGACTTGGAAATCGAAGACGGGCCATTCTACAGCGTTGGCTTTTATATAACAGGATCTGTCGACACAATAACATTCTTAGGCGCAGACACGGTCAGAGTGCGCATGCCGTAAACCATAAGCTATACCCTAAACCTTCACTCTTTTTTTGACACACCAACCAACTTCAACAGTTTTGCAGAAGAACTATAACTGAAACCACTGACGCTTTGATTGGCGACTTGATTGCTAGAAGGCAAGACCTTTGCGCGCACTTTTTGTGGGGCTTCGTTGAGGTTTTGTCGGTTTTGCATGTATAAGCACACTCTACCATCATTTATTCGCGCGCTATAGGAATGAAATGTATGCTTGCGGAATTGGAAAAAAAGGGCTACAGGGGAGATACCTCCACGTTTGGTGCGCGTGCGAATCGATAGAACATGTAAAAGGTGACTGAAGCTATTTTTTGGTAAATCCGCGAAGCACAGAGTCTTCTCGTCTTAGAGCAGCGTCCAAACTCTTGCTCAGATCCACAACTTCTCGTTGCAAAGCATCAAACCGGTCATCAACCTCGGCGCGCTCAATTTTCGTCGAATCCTCGCTGAAAATGTTCAAGAACGGCATGGCTTTTCTATACTCTGCTTTCGTGCCAGCCATGTCTCGCATGATCTTGTCGTATTTCAACGGGTCAACATCGTGCAGTACACACGTAGCATTTTTTTGAGTGAATAAACCACACATAGAAAAGCTTTTCAGTCATAACTCCCGTTTTTTCTATGTTTTCAGGGCTTTCAAGACTTCTTTTTTAGTAGTATCTTTTATCAAAATATCTTTTATCCTTGAACGGCTACCTGAAACAATTTCGACTTTTCTTTTAAAAATCTTCGAAAGCTCCTTAATCAACTCTCGATTAGCTTTTCCCTCAACAGGTGGTTGTCTGCAAAATATTACAAGCTCATCATTAATTTGGATTCTGAAACTTCTTGATCTGGGTTTCACGTGAGCTTTCAACATCACTCCGTTCTTGGTTTTCAGTGTTTTCATTCAATCACCGTTTTTTCGCTAATGTTATGCTCGAAAGCGTCTGAGTTATGTTAGGTTGTTACCGGTTGATTAAAGTCTTTACAACAGCAAGGTTTGTTAGACAAAATACGCACGATTTCTTATTACAAACCGTTTTCGGAAATATAGAGAGATAGGTGACATGCTAAATGGCGATAGCCCGTGAAAAAGCCGCTCCAAGACCGCTTCAAAGAACTTCTCCAGAGACTAACCCCCTCAATGCGCAACAAGTCACCTCAATAGCCATGTCTTTTCTAAAATCGCTTGGACACAAAAAAGGAGTCAAGCCAAAACATGTTTTCGTAGAGAACCAGCGCTATCTTGTCGAGGTAGAAATTGGAAAGAAAATGCTTGCAAAGGTGCAAATAGACACTGTTACAAGCGAAATAAAAGAGTATGCCATAGAAAAAAAGACCGAAGAAGAGACGACAAGTTTGCCTGTGGAACCAAAAGCAATACTTATCATGGTTGCGGTGTCGGTCGTGGTCTCTCTCATCTTTACCATACTCGATCTTCAAACAATTTTAAGCAACCTGTTCTAGCAGCGTTTTTTAAGCCATCTTTCTTCTATTTGATGCACTTTGCAAAGCTCTGCCATGTACCAACTTCTATCCATTGCATAGTAAATGCTGAGAGTCATCCCTAAAACGAGAAATGCTACGTCTATGACGGTGAAAGACAAGCCCAACAGGCTGTAGTGGTTGGTTGAGTGTTGAAATGGGATGAAGAGAATCAAGCTTGGGTTTCCTACTTCGAGAATAGTCTCTAAGACTCTGCCTACAAGAAATACGAGGGCCTACCACAATCATTATGTAGCTGACAGTTTAGTTGTGCCTTGACTCCTCTGCCTTTTCATGCAGGCAGTCTCTTATTCCCAAACCCATCAGTGTTCTACAACAAAGGTTGAACAAGGCGGTCATACAAAAATGTGAAGGTTTTTGCTGTTTGGAAATTCTGTTATTAAGAAATTCAATACTAAAGTAAAGGGAGACGCTAGATTGTTGAGGGTGGTGGCGGCAGCATTGAGGGTTGTCTTGTTAGCGGTTCGGATTGTCTTTTTGAACCCTTTCTCCTTAGAATGACAACAGCAACGGCGATTATTACGCCTGCTATTGCCGTAATCACCACAAAGCCTCCGAGGCCAGGTTCAGCTGAAGCGGTTGGGGCAAAGTAAACGGTATATGTTGGGTCATGCACTATTCTGTAGCCGCTGTAGTTTGGATAGGAGATCAAGTAGAGGTAATCTGCCCGCGTCATGTTTGTTATGCTCTCTTTTGCTCTTTCATAAAGCTGAGGATACATATTCACCAAAATTAGAGGCAAATATATCGCAAAGTTCCGGTGGAAGTTGAAGAGGTCTTTGTTTTTTGCATAGCCGCCAATCTCAGTGGTTCTGGCGACAGCGTCATAGGTGTGTGGTGTGCTTTCAGTGGGGTCTTCGGTGTAGTTGAAGAGGTTGTAGGTTTCTTTTACGCCGAAAGCAGTGTCAAAAATTTTCTCGCCATCGTCTGCGTAGGTTGATATGGTTGAATTGCTGACGAGAACTTTATTGTCTGTTACGTTCTGTCCGCTGGCAGAGGTGCTGTAAGTGTCTCTGTCCAGCATTACTGACGTTTGAAAGTCGGCAATGCTCATTTTGACGTTGTGCTTGTAAAGGAACCCATAAATGTTTGGCTCATTCGGTAATTTTACACCAAGTAGGTAACAACCTGTGCTGTTGTAGTGGATGAAGGGGAACACCCAGAGGGCGCGCATTCGACCTATAACATGGTCTTGACTTATGGTTGCTTTGTGTGTGTTTGGGTCTATTGTAAGGGTGTAATTGAATGTTAACTCATCGTAGGTTGCTAGTCCCCACGGACTGCTTGTATTAGTTTCATTTTCGTCTGTAATAGATGTCGTTATCCAAAGAGCCGTTAGGTTGGTGTATCTCATTCCCCACTTCCAAGTTAGTCCATCTTCAGACGAGGTTAAGGGGAAAACTTCTGATTTGCTGTTAAACACTGGAAGATCGATGTTCGGGAGATTGGCACCTAAGCTAAAGGATGCCCAAAGAGTGTCATTTCTGTCAGGTGAGTCTGGATAAATTGACTTTGTAGTGTCGTTGAACCCCATTATCATCAAGAAAGAGGATGCAACTAACACGTCTCTACTGTTATTCTCAGTCTTATAATGCAACAGAAGAGTCTGCATTGGAATTGTAAGATAAGCCAGATTCACTAAACTGATGTTACGCAACCCTGTATACAACATCTGTAAACCCATTTTGTTAACGTAAGTCATGTAAACGTAAGCGTGCCAATTGTTCGCTGGCTTTGGCAACCCGTGAAGCTGAGCCCATGCTCTTGCATAGTCGAAGTAGTCAATGGTTTTGGCGAAACTTTCTTTTTTAAAGTCTGCCTTTAACAAATCATTTGCTGAAACTGGAGTTGGAATTACAACAAGCATCGTTAACATGCACGCAACAAGCAAAACTGCTGGCAAAATCTTGAATTTCATTTTTAATCACATTTCTTATTGTTGTAAGCGTAGAAGCGGTTGGTATCTTAGAAAAGCCTTATGAATTATAAATGAAAAATAACAATCCATATTTGGACACTATTTAGAAAACCATGCGATAATAAAAGACATACAAAATATGATATTTAATGCGTTTCGGTGGAAAGTCATGAAGCTTCTAAACAGCTATAAGTGGAGACCCCTCTGCAAAAAACACTGCTTTGCCCTAGTGAGCGGAACACTAACGTTCTTCATAGTTTTTGCACCTCTGCAAGAAATGTAAATGCCTTGAGTAAAACTGTTTTTTTATCAGCATGTTTTTCAATTTGAGTGCACTACTATCTTTTGTATGAAAGACGAATGCGCTCTCTGCGGCAGAGTATTATCCCTTTACTCGTTGAGGCGTTGCCCCAGATGCAATAAGCTTTACTGTCGAAGCTGCATGACCGTGAATTTGTGGAGCGAACAAAGAGACTTCATATGCCTGAACTGTGCAAGAAGAATCGTTGCACCTCGACATGTCGGTTCTAAGTACAGTCCTTTGAGAGAGTATCTGCGGCGAAGAGGACAATTCACAAGTCTAGTTACGTTGACTCTCCCTATAATCGAAGGGATTATCAAAAATGGTTTACCATTCGGTGCCTTGCGAAACGAAAGCTGGTGGAACAACAACGAAGCAACCTCTCAAGGCTATGCGTGGACGAGTGCCGGTTGGAAAGTTCAAAGCGTAGACTTGAAGGAGCGAACGGTCACTTTCAAGAAGTTAATGAAAGAAGGAACAACACAGCCGCCTATGAGAAAACGTAGAAAAACCAAGAAATCACAAAAACCATTTACGCCAGTTCCCGTAAAACCACGGAGAACTCGAAAGCCCTCGAAGACACGAATCGCGAAAGCCATTGCAAGAGCTAAAAATATAGAGCGAAGAATGGCGGCAACACCACAATACAAATTTAAGCTCAAGCCAAAATCCGCTTACGAAAAGAGACTGTATAAACCGGAAGCCAAACCCACGTCTCAAGACTAAAACAAGCAAATCAAAAATTCTTTTGGTGAAAGGAAGTAAAAGTTTAAAACCAAGACACGTAATCTATATTGAGTCGTTCTAATATGATAAGAAGGCTTGTCCTGGACGTCTTAAAGCCGCATAAGCCAAATGTAGTTGAACTTTCTGAAGCACTCAGTCATCTAGAAGGCATAGAAGGAGTAAACGTAATTATTTATGAAATAGATCAGCAAGTGGAAAACGCGAAGATTATACTTGCTGGAAGCAGCATAGACTTTGAAAGTATCAAAGGGAAGCTAGAAGAAATGGGGGCTACCATTCACTCCGTTGATGAAGTTGCAGCTGGCAGAAGAATCGTTGAAGAAGTGAGAACCCCTCAAGACAGATATGCCCGAATTTAAGATAGGTTAAGACTCCTTTGAAGTTTCTAGAGAAGATGAGAGGATACGTACGCGGAAAACTGTCAAAGTTGATGTCACAAATGCAAAAAATGGGAGGATGCAGGGAGTATCTCCACAGTTATGAACTAAAGAGTCTCTATGTCAACAGCTTGTTGGCAATTGTCGTAAGATGTCTGCCTAAGTTCTTTGCCAATTCCAACTCGTTTGCTGACGGCATACGTCTGTATGGTGGACCCCGTCCAGCGATGGTTGAAGCCCCATATGGTGAGCCACCTGTTATCTCGTCCATCGTCATCTGCTCTTTGAAAGAGTAGGGCAGGCCGACTATAACGCAGCCGTGGTGTAATAGTGTGAAATGAGTTGACACAATGGTTGTCTCTTGACCCCCATGTTGAGTGTTGGAGCTAGTAAATACCGCTGCAGGTTTGCCAATGAGAGCTCCCCTTATCCATGCCCCTCCAGTCTGATCCCAGAAGTTTCTCATCTGCGCACACATGTTGCCAAAGCGAGTTGGAGTGCCTATAATAACACCGTCAATTTCTTCAAGGTCCCTACGGGGAACAGCAATCGGAACATTTTTCATGAGTTCCTTTGCTTTTTTTATTTCCTCGTTCCAAGATTCTTCAGGAATGAGTTCAGCGACCTGTTTGAGAATAGGTTCCCCACCCGCTTCTCTAACGCCTTCAGCTACAGCTTCAGCCATTTTATAGATATGCCCATACATTGAGTAGAAGACAACGAGAATTCTCGGTTTTGATTGACTCATGGTTTAAACTCCCCAGTAATTAGTTATTGTTGGAATTGCGTTTAAATCCTTTCTAGTAGCTAATGTCTATGGAGTAGTAAAGAGAAAAATGTAAGCAAATTGGCTTAAAAGTAGCCATTTAGCATTCTAGGAAATCTTTGACGACTTCTCTGAAGCTGCAGAAAGAATTGTTATCGCCAGAAGAAACCTTGCGTATTGTTGCAGCTGAGAATGCGGAGTCTGGCTTAAATAAGCTTGAGACTCGGCGGCTGCAGGTTGTGGCGACTCTCCACAAAACGTACTTCTCTGAAGTTTTGACAGTGTTTTCATGTGAGAGCAGTAAAAAAAGCTGCTGTAGACACCGATAATCGACCTAGAAAGTGACGTGGCCGTGTTGCTGAGAGGAAGGTGGCAAATCATGGCTAAGTTGCTTAAATGTCTTTGTCCCAATTTTTTTTCTGGACAAGGACAATTGAGCAGAGGGTGGAATACGCGTAGAACTTGGACGACTGGAGCTGAGAAAGAACTTGTTTTGCGCGCGCATTGGTTTTATCGATGAAACATTTGTCATTTTGAATGTTGGTTCTTGCTTCATAAGTTTGATATTGTTTTGCTGTAAGGTTTTGAGGTAAGCGCACAGCGCGAATGGTGTGCATCCCCATTACACTTGGGAATCACCCATACCCCTTATAGGGTATTCTAAATTTTATTTGGTTCAAAAATAGGATGTTTGTCTGGGTTTGTATCCCGGGTGTTTGGGTGACGCAGCTAATTTGCTTTAAAAATGACTTTAAAGAAAGAAGAAGCACATATATAGAGAAAATCGAGAACCTGCTAATTCTTCGTGGAATGCCTTTCGTTCTCCCCGCAAATGGTTAGAGCTTGATGCTACTTTCTTGTTTATAAGGGGAAAAAGGAGGGGTTTTCTTGGTCTTCTCCGCCGAAGAGGCATAATGCGACCTTCTTCTTTAGATGAAATGCATATATACTCTTCTTCTGGCTTAAGGGAATTTTGGAGGTTTGACTATGCTCTTCGGTGAAGAAGAAGAAGAAGAAGAATGGGAAGAAGAAGAGGAAGACTGAGGAAGAATGACAGAAGAGGATTGGTAATAACAATGCCAAAAAAGAAAGGAAAGAAAAAAGGAAAGAAAGGAAAGGGCAACAAGTAACAATAACCTAAAGCTTCGCAGCTCCCTATTTTTCTGTTCACTTTTCTTGCGTTTTTTTTAAAGTCATCCACTTATTCTTTCCTTCAACCGTTATTCCGCAAGCCTCTCCTAGTGCGAGTACAACTACTCAGGAAACTGTGTTCTAAATGCTTAAGAGGCAAGATTGAAGCATAAGAAGAGAGTGGAAGAGAGTATGAAAGTTAAGAGAGTAACTTCAGATGATTTAGAAGCAACTTATTGCTGCATGACTGAGGCTCCTTCTAGTACCTCTTGGCCACAGGCTTTGCCAGAGTCAAGGGAATGGTTTAGGACTAATTTAGGGAAGCATGTGGAAGGTTACCATTTGTTGGATGGTGACAAAGCAGTTGGCCTCATTTATTACGGGACGGCAGAGAATGCTTTAGTTCCATATGAGACAGAGCCCAAAGTAGGTTGTATTTACTGCACAGAAATTCTGGATGATTACCTGCATAAAGGTTATGGTCGAATGATGTTTGACTATATGAAGGATGATCTTGAGAAGCAAGGCTTCAAGGGGATTTTGGTTGATGCAACAGATTTCAAGGAGTGGATGCATTATGAACTATTTCTTAAGCAAGGATTCAAAGTCATCAAGGAGCACCCACCCTTTAAGCTCATGTATTTCCCGCTCACAAAAAACACCATCAACGTGAAAATTTCCAGTTTGAATTATACGCCTTCAAAGGAAAAGGCTGAAGTAACATTATTCAATAACTTTTTCTGTCCTGTCGGCACCTACATGTATCACTTAGTTAAGAGGGTTGCTCAAAGCTTTGGCGACAAGGTCAAAATTGTCGAGATTGAAGCAACGCCTGAGACAGCGCGCAAGTACGGAACCTCAGATCTATTGATCAACGGTAAGATCAAAATGTTTGGTCCAACTTCTGAAGAACATGTGAGGAAGGCAATACAGGAAGAAGTTGACCAGTTCAACCACTAGAGTTCACAATGTTGATGGCTGCGAAACCCTAAGATAGATTACGAATCAGTTACCATAAGTTGCATATAGTCTATTGATCCTGTTCATCCCTTCTCAGTCAGATTCCGGAGTTCTAAAATGGACAAAGACAACACGCAGGAATGTTCAACATTGGATTTTTGAATGGATTTCTGTACATATTTCGTTGTCAAAACCATTAGCAGAACCGACTCTTACTGGAATGAAAAATATCTGCAATACATTTCCATGTTTCTCAACATTTACGACGGAAAAGCTTGAATGGAATCTTCGTATTTAGGCGTCAAATCTACACGATAATTTTTCATTTTATGGCAAATATCGAAAGTTTTTTAAGCAAAATTAAGGTAATTATAGTTAAGGTGTTAGGGGAGATAGAAAAATGCCAGTTCCACCACAGTTTGAAATGTACAAAGATGCTGCTGGCGAGTATAGATTTAGGTTAAGAGCACCAAACGGCGAGATAATAGCGATAAGTGAAAGCTATAGATCGAAAGATGGTTGCAAAAACGGAATAGAGTCCGTAAAAGAAAACGCTCCGAAGGCAATAATTCAAGACCTCACATAAGAATAGATCGACCCACACGCCAAACAAGAAAAGATCATAAAACATAATTAAGTTGATTCCTTGTCTGAGTCATTGGAAAAAGCAAAAAATGCCCAAAAAGATTATCGATGGGTAAAAAAATTAGAAACTACAGTTTATGATGTCCCAATAAGTAAGAAAAAGAAGGAAAAGAGAAGGCAAATTCAAGCTAATCTTTTCGTCGGCGACTGGACAGAGTATCATGGAACAGTGGGGCAAGAATCAAAGATAAGGTTTCGAGGTGGGAAAGGCTATGTGCCTAATGATTCAATTGGAGATGAAAGGATCCTTGAAATATATTTCATAGATGTGGGTCAAGGCGACGCAATCCTCATCCAAACAGCAGACGATAGAAGGATTCTCATAGACGGAGGAAAAGACAGGAGCGCTTACAGTTTCATAAAATGGAAGTATAATTTGAGGAAATATCACAAAGATTTTGACGCGATAATCATGACTCATGGTGACTCAGATCATACAGGCGGGCTATTTCCATTACTCAATGACGATCATGTATTGGTAAGGGCAATCTATCACAATGGAATAGCTAAGCATAGGAAAAAACCAGTTCTAGGTAAGGAAGAAAAAGTTAATGGAAAGAAAATGATCGTCGAATTATACGACGATATCGAGAATCTGAAACCAAAGGCAGGAGAATTAACTAGGACCTACAAGAAGTGGGTTGAAGCGGTCTCAAAGGCAAAGAAAAGGGCACTACGAAACAATATTGACCTCAAGTGCATTCGCGCCGACCAAAATACAGAACCCATTGTCTTAGGCAAGAAAAACCCACTGAAGATCAGCTTCTTGAACCCCATAAACTTGGCTAGCAAAAATTCACCCAAACTTATGAAATTCGGAAGTACTAGTGAAACTATAAATGGAAACTCTGTTGCGGTTTTACTCGAGTATGGCGTGGCAAGAATATTATTGTGTGGAGATATGAACGAGAAAGCGGAAAGGCAATTTCTGGAACACTGCAAACAGGAAACCCCTATCGCACATGTTTTTAAGGCAAACCATCATGGGAGCCAAGATTTCTCTACAGAGTTTCTCAAAGTCATTCAACCTTGGGTGACCATCGTGTCCTCTGGCGACCAGCCCGACTATGGACATCCAAGAGCCAGCCTCTTAGGAAGCTTAGGTCAGTACGCACCAAACGTAATTGAAAAGCCACTTCTGTTCTCAACAGAGATTGCTGCAACTTTCAAAAAGGTAGATTCCAACTCTGAAGATGTTGATACCCAGCTATACGAAAAAACCATCTATGGGCTTATCAATGTGAGAACTAACGGGCAATGGTTAGCAGCAGGCAAAGTATTCAACAAACGAAGAGGGAAGGGCAAGTATGCCAAAAGCATATGGGACTGGGAAAAATATGCTTTCAACCTAAAAAATGGGAAACCACTAACAGACAATCTTTTAGAAAACGATTCATGAAAGAATGTTTTATCACCTAAGACCTCTAAGTTCAATTAGAAAGTGTTATTGATGGCTGCCTCAAAATATCATGTTCTTGCAGGTTTCGTGACCTTCGCAATATTCGCGGCTGCTTATTTTATTCATTTCAACTTTTTCAGAGTGAAGCCTAGCTTGCTGGCTCTTCTCTCTGACTTTAAGTGGATCACATTAGGCTTGTTCTTATCCTTATTTGGTTCCACGCTGTCTGATTATGATCTACTCTACAAGTATCTGAGCCCTTGGCATCATCGAAGTGTCATCACACATTCCGCGATGATTCCAACAATTGCTTTGCTGATATACTTGTATCCTACACCCTTCCATAGCTATGCAATATTAGTAGTCTGCTTCATGCTTGGTTTTGCATCACACCTCTTTCTCGACAATTTTCTCAGCGTGGACATAGAGAAGCTGATAATGAAGATGAAATACGCAGAAGCGGTCGAGGCCATCACTTCTTCGCTTTACATCGGTCTAACACCTGTTGAATACCTGTGCAAGGAAGATCTCAAAAAATTGAGCGGCACATTCAACATACATTTCCCCCAAAAGATCCTTATCGGGAAGAAGAAGAGAAAAACGTTGACTCCAAAACTAACACGGATCTGGTTAACCTCCAATGGCATCATTGTTTTGGCATATGGCATGTTTTTGTTTGTACTTTTCGTACCCATACTCTAGAAATTTCCACAACGCCCACGTAACTTTAAAAGGCAGAATACGGTAAAATGCTGTGTGCGGCAAAGGGCTTAGTTTAATAGTTCTCGCACCAGACTTCGAAGTAGCTTTTTGCGTGTTTACAGACAGGACATTTCTCAGGCGCTTCACTGCCTTCATAAACGTAACCGCAGTTTCTGCATTTCCATTTTGTGGATGAATCTTTTTTGAAGACCTTGCCTTGCTTTACGTTTGCTAACAGTTTCAGGTATCGTCGCTCATGGTAATTCTCTACCTTAGCAACCATACGGAAAGTTCTAGCTGCATCTTTGAACCCCTCTTCCTCTGCCACTTTAGCAAAGTTAGGATAGAGCGTTCCCCACTCTAGTTTTTCCCCTTCCGCAGCTTCCTTCAAGTTTTCCGCTGTTGTTCCAATGATTCCTGCAGGATAGGCAACCTTAATCTCCACAACTCCACCCTTGAGATGCTTGAAGAAGAGTTGAGCGTGTTCTTTTTCGTTTTCGGCCGTTTCTTGAAAAAGGGCTGATATCTGCTCATACCCTTCTTTCTTGGCTACGCTAGCGAAGAAAGTGTATCTGGTTCTAGCTTGAGATTCACCTGCAAATGCTGCTAACAGATTCTTCTCGGTTCGACTTCCCTTCAATTCCATTGCTTAAACCTCCTTTCAATTGAAATGTGCACTTGTTCAACCACGCTCTTAAGTGTATCTCTGGGCATTGTCAGAAGGCTAAGACGTGCGTGCGCTAGTTTTCACTTGTCGAATGCTGAAAAGATGTGGATTTGCATTAGGACTGAACTACAATTTCTCTGTTGCAGATGTGTCCTCGGAATCGCCTATTAGGTAACCACCGAAACTTATCGCCCAGAGTAAGGCAGGATAGGCAATCATATGTTCCATTCCTCCCTTCCCCAAATCTAGATAGAAGCCAGAAGCGAAGAGGACAAGCGCCACAAGTGAAACGCTCCCCAACACGACAGATAGGTAAGAGAGTGGTGGTTTCTCCAGTTTATAGGACACTATAGCAGTTATCCCGGCGAACAAAAATGTTATCAAAGAAAAAACAGCATGAATCACTCCTGCATCCTCTGTGAACAATCCAACCCCTATTGCACCAATGCCTGTTATTGCAGCTAGTAAGGAGAAAAGTTTGAAATTAAATGCTTTTTGGATGAAGTAGGCACCAAAAACTCCTAACATGCCCAGCAAGAATACTAACGAGTTGAATATGAGCGCAGACGGTCCAACACCTAAGTCACTTATGTAATCTCTGATGTACTGTAGCCAGAATAAAGTGCTTCAGCAATGATTATACCTAAAACACACAGGACCCCACCAACAAGTAGCAGCAAGCCTGCAATCTTTCCATTATCGTACGTCATAATCTGAAGTAGGGTATAGACTTCTTAAAACTTAGGGCACGCGCTGTGTTGATTTAGTTTGTTAAGTGTGTGCGCAAATCTCTGAAACTCATTAGTCCAAAAAAATGGGGGCTTGCAGGAGCAGATCTTACTATTAGTTGGTTTTTTGGCACCACATAAACGGCATAGACTCTCAATACCATTATCAACATCAAAGCTGTTTATCAATCGTTTTATTAACAAGTCCTTCAGCGCAAAGCTCTTTCAAATAATTAGAAAGCTTCTACCTTGAGATATGCCGTTTCGATCCATTTTCGACAGATTCCTTAAGGAGATGAGACTACCTCACCTTTCCTTTCTCATCAACAAAGAGGGCAGTGCCACATTTCGAAAAGGCCAAACGTCTCATTCTTGGACTCAATCTATTTCTAGACATAGTCTAACCAATAGCGTAGCCCAAAATCATTTATTCAAGTTATTTTATCGATATAAATATTTAAATTATCCTTCAACACTTTACACGATGGTTAAGGTGCATGATACAATCGATCGTTTTTCTGCTACTTGGAATAGTAGTTTTGTTTCTAGGCTCCCAACTAGCTATAAGAGGTTTTGAGAACATTGCACATCGCTTCAGGGTCTCCCATCTTTTCATTGGGTTAACGGTCGTAGCTATAGGCACCTCGTTGCCCGAAATAGGAGTCAGTGTAATAGGAGCGATAGATATACTTGCAGGACTAGATATGTCAGCTGTTTCGGGAGTAGTAGTTGGGAACAAAATCGGGTCCTTCCTTAACCAACTTACCATAATCATGGGCATAGTTGGGCTTACCGGGATGATGGCCATAACGAAACGGGAGTTAAAGAGGGAGGGAACCATGCTAGTTTTGTCCATCATCCTCTTTTCTTTAGTCGCCTTGGACTTAAAAATAACACCTATGGAAGGAGGAATTGTTACGCTCGCTTATCTACTGTACTTCATCTATCTCGTTAAGCAGGAGTCACTCTGTAAATCAACCTCCAAAGTACAAGAAGAAAAACCGAAAATCCATCTAGTCAAAGATCTCTTGTTAATCCTCGTTGGGATGTGTGCTCTACTTGTGGCCGCGGAATTTGTCGTTGAAGGCAGTGTCCAACTGGCTGAAATATTAAGCATTCCAACATCTGTCACTGGTCTGCTAATAGTTGGCCTAGGCACAGGCTTGCCCGAACTGACACTTGACATAACTGCCCTGCGGAGAGGATCTGCTGGGATAGCGGTAGGTGACATGATTGGGAGTAACATCTGTGACATTCTCTTCTCCTTAGGAGCGGGTGCCATGATCTCTGGATTTACAGTTGAGCCTATACTGTTGTTGTTCGACACCCCTTTCATGTTTTTCGTAGCTTTTCTTGTTATTGGTCTTTTTCTCAGAAATATGCGACTTGAAAGGAAGGAGGCATTAGTACTTGTACTCGTTTACGTGTCATACGTGTTATTGAAACTGGCATTTTTCATGGGTGGTTAGGGGTAACAGAGATGTCTTGATTAGGAGCAAGAAAAGATGAGAATTGCCATCATACACCTCTGGGCATTTGCGTGTGTTGCCTACGGATTCGCTATTTTCATGGCTTTCCAAAGAAGGATTACAGTCTCTATCCTTTTTACACTGTTGTATCTATTGCTACTGATTTGCACAAGATGGGTCACGAACCATGGAGAAGTTGAAGATTAGCGTTCTTCATAGGAGGATAAGTAGCGATAGCAAATAACGTGAATCTCAAGTTGGGCGCACCCGCTAATATTAAAAGGAGAGATAGACATAATATAAAGAGGCGTGTTCGTCATCTCAACGTGGTTGGCGCATGATAAGCCGCATTAGAGCTTTCTTTCGAAGAATTAAATCGTATCTACATATTACACAAATGACCCCCATTGCCAGAAGATACTTCATCAAGAACGGTTTTGACGGCTCAATGACGATGCTTGGCATTATTGTAGGTTCTTTGATTGCGGGAGTCACAAAGCCTGGAATAATCGTCACCGCAGGATTAGGCGCATGTCTAGCCATGGGAGTGTCCGGCCTTTTCGGAGCCTACATGACAGAAAGGGCTGAAAGAAAGAGCCATCTTAAAGATCTCGAGACCGCTATGCTCGCTGATCTCAGCAACACAATACATAGTGACGCTTCTAACTTTGTTTCTGTGTATGCAGCACTTATTGACGGGACATCACCTATGCTGACGGCGATAATTTCCCTTATTCCTTTTTTCCTCACATTGACAGGAACGTTTGTCATCGGGGAAGCTTACATCATCTCCTTCATTTTAACCTTAGCGACACTCTTTTCTTTAGGCATCTATCTTGGAAGAATCGCGAAGGAGAACATTCTGTTATATGGAGCCCAGACAGTTGCCGCCGGAATTCTCATAATAGCCATAGTCCTTCTAATTGGAGCCATTTAACCTCTCTTTGCATGCAGCGCGAGCGTTTGAAGAAAAGCCGAAGTATTATGTTGAATGAGTAACCGATCTGATTTTCCAAAGTGTGACGTGAGTGTTGCTAATGTTTAAATATCAAACGTTGATGAACATGTTTGAAGAAAGGATAAAGATAATATAACTCATGAGTCCATGAGGGGGAAAACAGAGTACGTCTAAGCCCTTCAAAATGGCCGTCTGCATCGTAGATGCTCCTGAGATTATCCGACTACTCGCTGATTTCACACGAACGGAAATCCTCCAGTTACTGTGCGAGCATCCAATGACAGAGGCTCAACTCTCTAAAGAACTCGGTCTGACAAGGGCCGCAGTTGGCTATCATCTAAACCTGCTATTGAAGGCGGAACTTATTTACTTGGAAAGAACTGAACCCGAGGGACACGGTATTTTGCAAAAATTCTACAGCCCAATAGCGGCTTTTTTTATCGCAGATTGCAGTCACATTCCGCATGATGTCAAGAGGTTCTTCTTGCAAATGCAGATAATGAACTTGAGAGGAATATTCATCGCCTTCCAGCTGCACCATCGGTTCTTCGGAGTTTCGCCGGCAACTCTCGAAAAGTTGGCTGCGACTATGCTAAGACAACTCGAGGAGACTGGTCGAAAATACGCTAAAGAAGACCCGGTGGAAAACGCTGAAGCCCTAAAGGTAAAAATATATGCCGAAGCCCTCGACAACCTCACTAAGCAAGATGAATGGCGTGCTCTGTTTAGGGGGTCCAAAAATTCGAGTCGGACTTGGTGAGCTGTTAGCTATTTCATATGGGCGTCGATGTACCAAGAAATTGGTGGTTTGCAGCGAAAAGAGTTCACAGAAATCTGCTGGTGTCAGGATATCTATACAAGATGTTCCAATCCAAGCAAGATTGCGCCTCTATGTACACACTAGTTGTATTTTAGTACTTACATGTATGCGCTGGATCGTTGCTGTTCCATCGGTTCCATTTTTTTCCATTTCATCAATGGTTCAAATCCCCCGCACTCCAGATAAACCTCAATGCTTTTGATGCTGTTCACTTTCTTTTCATGAAGATTTTGGCTAAGTTGTCCTAGGAATATCGATAAATCTTATCTCGTACATAATAAGTAGAGAGATCTTTATAGAAAAACCTAGGTAACTAAACATGCTGACTAATGAGGTTAGAATATTTCTGAAAAAGCCGCGAATAGCCCGGCTAGCTACGATTGGAGCGGATGGCTACCCACATATTGTTCCAATTTATTTCATTCTTGATGGCGATGGCCTCATCTTTGGAAGCGACCGAAACAACCGTAAGGTCAGGAATGTATTTTCGAACCCAAAGGGTGCAGTCGTTATTGGCGGTGAGCGAATAGCAGATGAAGCTGGCTACATGATACAAGGTGATTTGAGTATCGAAGACGATGTGAATCATGCTATGACTCGTCGAATGCTTTATCACTATGAAACGAAAGAGGAGGCAGAAAGAAACCTTGCTGAATGGAAAGACAGTGACATTGTTTTGATCCGTCTAAAACCAAAATCTGTCATAAGGGTTTGGTAAAGCGAATACACACACGCGCTCTTCCTAAACTCTTTTTGAAAAGTTTAATGTAACTAGGAGCGCCTGACGTTTAGAAAAACAGTCAGCCCATGTCAGTTCACATTGAAAAAAGAAAAGAGGAGTTTCCGGGAGATAACCCGAAAAAAATTCGGCAACAGATATCCATGGACTGATTGGAAATGAACAGATGTTTTGCAAAAAAAAGAGGAGTGTTATGGGTTTATACCCATTTGTTTTTTGCGGAATTTTGGCATTGCGACGTAGGCTACTAGTGCAATTATCATTGAAACTGAAGCCACGATTGTACCCACTGGGACCTCTGGGATAACTCCATGAATTGGGACTGTGAAAGGTTCCGAATCCGAAGATGGGTTAAGTCGCCTAGAAACATCACCAGGAAAACTCGCTACTACAACATAAACACCGTCAGGCGGATCAATTGTCATTACTGCTGTCGCCACGCCGTCAAGCCCAGTCGTAGCAGAGACCGTTTTTCCTTGAAGCGTGAAGATTATTGGCTCATTGTCTATTGGTGCTCCAGTCTCCTTTTCTGTAAGGACTGCGCTTAGAGTTGCTGTACCTCCGATAAAGCCCACTACGTCCCCTGTGTATACTGTCACGGTGTCTGTCATAGGAATACCTACTGCACCTTCGAGAACCAGAATTGCAAACATAGTGTCAATAGCTGGCACCCATGAATTGGTCTCAGCTGGATTGTTATAGAATGTTCCGTCCGTGACGTTTTGAGTCCCCGTCAAGTACCACGCGAAGTCATAGTACCAACTTGGTATTTCTTCTGGATATCCATCTGCAGCTGGATCTCTGACTCCGCCGATAAGGTCTGACGCTGGTGAAGTCAGCCGCATTGCCTTCGAAAACGCCCATGCGTAATAGTAGTAGAATGGGTAACCATGCTCATTCGGGTTTTCGTCGTAATCATAGTTCAAGTCAAGCCAATCCAATGCTCGCGTGACTCTGTAGTCAGTCTGTAGAAGCCCACAAATTATGTAGTTCCAGCAACCTAGCGCGGTGTGGGAACCTGTCGAGCCGTAAGAACCAACATCTGAAAGGCTCCACCCATCAGGTACATAGACAAAACCTCCGTCATCATGCGATGGATTCAGTGGATCAAGCGCCCATGCCATATCGTTTATTGTCGGGTCGTTCTGGCAATGCTGCTGGAACAATATTGCTTTGTCCCATGTGGTTGGAGGCACGATTCCTCCGCCCAGAGCACTGTCGGCAGCTCTAAGACCTATCAATGCGAATTGTGTGTTTGAGTTGTCGCCATATGCTACGCCGCCTACATAAGACCAGCCACCATAGTAGGTGCTACCAACAGTTAATCCTTCGCCCTCATCAGCCTGAGCAACAACTGAGTAGTCTATCGCGTCTGTCAGCACAGCCATATAGTCAGGTCCGCCGGTGTCCATGGTTTCTGCGAGCACGCTCATTGCAAGTCCAGTCTCGTAGGTTTCATGGTCATACCAAATGCTACCATCAAGTTTTTGCTGTGAAACAATATAGGCTAAAGCTGCATCCACAATTACTTTGTCTGAGGGAGCTAAACCCGAATAGCCCTTCATGTCGCCTGACGGATCCTTTTGGTTCAGGAAGCACAAGATGCCGAGGCTAGCGCCAGCGACACGAGATTCAAAAGATCCCTGGCTCCCAATAATTCCTGACCAGTACCCTCCTGATTGAAAATTATCTCTCAAATATTGAAGCCCTAACTCGATTGAGTCATTGACGCGCTGCTCAAATGGGGTCACTGCATATGATATAGCTGGAAACGAAGCAAGCAGAAGAAGCATAGCAAAAACTGGAATCAATACTGCAATTTTCTTCCTCATACTCCTTTCTCCATTGAAAAGTAAACTAAGTTATCGCCGCACTTGTTATTTCACATTTCTGGAATTTAAATATAGAAGAAAGTTCTATACCATATTTGCCGATCCACATTAAACAAAGTCGCATTGGAAAACATTTGTTAATTCCGATTAAAAAATAACCGCACAAATAACCGTTATTTGCTCTATTGCCTCCTTTGTTTCGCGAAATCCCAGGATCAATAATCTTTCATAGGAGTCATGGAACTCCTTTAGGTTTTCTGAAAAGAGTGTTAGAGACCCATGCAAAGTCCTTATTGGGCCTTTTCAAAGCCTTTAAAGGGGCTATGGGATTCCTTGAAGTTTTGGTTAAAGGAAAAGATAAAGGAACGAAATGGAAATCTAGGGGTTTCTATTGCCTATTCTAGGCGGTCAGAAGACTGTGTTCACCTTCAGAGTCACTTATAACTTGCATAAGCTATGGCAAAAGGGATTACAGGTTTTGCTTACTGCAAAGCCTCCAAAGGACTCTTATAGCGTTACAAAGCTCGAATAATACCGCTTATATATGCGCATTTCTTAAAAATGATTGTGTAACATATTGTCTAGAAGAGGCTGAATGTAATGAATGTTCTCAATCTGTATTTTTCCTCTACAGGCAACACCGAGAAAGTAGCCTCTAAGATACAAGATACCGTTAGGGAGCTAGGTCATAATGTGGAGACAGTGAAGGTAACTAGTGGGGATATGGATCTGGATGTACTGAAATTCGACTTCATATTTGCCGGATCTGGAGTGTATGGGCAGCTCCCAGGTAAACCCATGATTGAACTTCACAGGAGGCTCCTGCAGAAATACAATGAGGAAGGCGAGGTAAAACTTACTTCCCCACGAAGACCTTCGGCAAACGTCGTAGTTTATTGTACTTATGGAGGTATGCACACGGGTATCAATGAGGCAATTCCAGCGGTTAAATTCATGGGACAATTATATGACCACTTGGGTTACACTATAGCGGGAGAATGGTACATAGTAGGAGAATATAAGACAAATAGATTCCGCGACCATTCAATCAGTGGGCGTTTAGGTGACATTCAAGGAAGGCCAAACACAGAAGACCTCAAGGAAGTGGCTGAAAAGGTGAAAGGCATCTTTAAAGCATTCTCATTCTAGCGTGCGATGCGTACGCCTCGACAAAAAATGAGAAAAATGCGAGTGATGTCTCCATTATGGGTGGAGTTCAAATACCATCCCTGGCACCTTGTGTCTATAATGAATGCAAAGCAACGTGCTCCGCGGCTTGTTCTCTGCGTAACTTCAAATGAAGAGGGTAGAAGACTTAGGCTACTATGCACAGACGCACATTTCATTTTCTGACGGTTTTTTTACCGAGTTTCAGCAAATATGAAGAATGATGGTATCCTATCAAATTAAAATGCGCGCGCAAACCGCCCATAGAATGTGAAAAAACTTTATGAAGTGAAAGGACATTATGAGTATGATGAGTCGGAAAGTTTAAGGGAGGTGAGTTAATGGGAGAAGACCTTATTTTAGCGACGATGCCAATGATCCCGAAATATGAGGTTGAAGAAGTTTTCGGAGTTATATATGGTTCCAGTACGAGGACAAGGGGAGCGCTGGGTAGATTTGTTTCAGGCATTCAATCTATTACTGGAGGAAAGGGCACTGCATACGCAGAGGAAGTTGAAAAAGCGCGAAAGGAGGCTCTAGAAGATTTAAAGAATGAAGCTAGAAAAATGGGAGCTAACGGAGTTCTTTCCATAGACTTTGAAACCTCAGAAATTCTGGAAGGATTTATTCTCGTAACTGCTTATGGAACAGCTGTCAAACTGAGAAAATAAAGATCCAAAGACTTCCATCCATTCCAAAGCGAAAGTAAGCTGTATACTTGTGCTAAGGATATGAAGTTAAGCGCGCGTTTACACTGTCGCCACTGACTATTACGTGATTGTTGTTACCCAGAATCTCCGAACTACTGCTTTGCCGACAAGCTCTATCCAAGTTAAGACAATGGCGTTAGCCAGCTTGGTTACGGCTGCAGCGTAGTCTAGCTTCCACACACACAGCTTCCCCTCATCGCTTAAACGTTAAAATATCCAAACGGTAATAAACTCTGTAAAAGCTGGAACAACTCATGCTAACCTCAAAACGCGAAAAACGAGACAACCAGTTCGGCGAATGGTTTCGCCAAGTGCTAATAGATGCAGAAATCTTAGACTACCGCTATCCAATCAAAGGCTGCGGCGTCTGGCTTCCCTATGGCCACAAGATGCGCAGATTAGTCACTCAGCAGCTCAGAAACTTGCACGACGCCACAGGACACGACGAAATTCAATTTCCAATCATGGTCACTGAAACCAACCTCCGCAAAGAAGCCGCCCACATCAAAGACTTCGAAAACGAAGTCTTCTGGATAACCCACGGCGGCTTAAAACCATTAGAAATCAGATACGCACTAAGACCAACCAGCGAAACAGCAATCTACCCCATGCTCAAAATCTGGATACGAAGCCACGCTGACTTGCCAAAAAAACTGTACCAAATCGGAAGCGTATTCCGCTACGAAACAAAAACCACAAGACCCATTATTAGGGTACGCGAAGTAACGACCTTCAAAGAAGCACACACTAGCCACGCTACGCTTGAAGACGCAGAAGCACAAGTCAAAGAGGCCACTCAAATCTACAAAGACTTCTTTAACGCTTGCGGCGTCCCCTACGTAATTAGCCGCCGCCCAGACTGGGACAAATTCCCGGGCGCTCTCTATTCAATCTCTTTCGACGTCATTATGCCTGATGGACGCACCTTGCAGTCAGGCACAGTGCACAGTCTAGGGCAAAACTTCTCCAAAGCATTCGACATCCAATACGAAACCTTAGACGGCGAACACGAATACATCTGGCAAACCTGCTATGGCATAAGCGAACGCGGAATCGGCTCGATAATCAGCGTTCATGGCGACGATAATGGCATTGTATTAACGCCTCTGCTTGCCCCCATTCAAGTCATAATTATTCCGATACCGCATAAAAAAAGCCAACAATCAATCATGGAAGCATGTGAGCAAATTGCCGAAAAGCTAAAAAGCCTAGGCTTCAGGGCTGAAATTGACAAAAGAGAAGAACTAACTCCAGGTGCAAAATTCTTCCACTGGGAACTCCGCGGCGTTCCAATTCGCATAGAAATTGGTCCAAAAGACGTTCAAAAGGAACAGATTATCCTTGTACGCCGAGACACCTTCAAGAAAGAAGCCTGCAAGATCAGTGACTTGCCATCCCAATTGCCCCAGCTAATGGATCAGATATCAACCGAAATGCGAGAAAAGGCTTGGAAATGGATGAAAAAGCGAATTTACAGAGTAGACAGTTTAGAAAAAGCAAACGAACTGTTAAGGAAAAGAGCTGGAATTATAGAGCTCTTCTGGTGTGGTACAGAGGAATGCGGGCACAAACTTGAAGAACGTGTAAATGCTTCTTTGCTAGGAACGCCAGTTGACATCGAAGAAAAAATTGAAGGCAAATGTCTCGTGTGCGGCAAAAAAGCGTCAAATTTAGTGAGAGTGGCAATAACCTATTAGAAACAGATTAAAACAGCAACTTTACAGCCTCTCGCCCTTTCATTCCCTGCTTTATGCCCTTCATCTTAGCTTTAGACGTAACCGCCTTAACTTCTGCATCAAGTACATCATCAAAAGTTTTAACACCGCTAACCATCGCCGCTGTCACACCAAGCCTCTCAGCCACATCCACATTTAAGAATCCACACATAACAAAGCCCCTCTCCCCGATAACTGCAACGAGAGGAGGAGAATCCGGCAAATCTACCTTCAAGCCCAGCGCAGTTTTCCCATCAACTTTCAACTGACCAACTTCAATCATCATAACCACCTAGTTTCTTACTTTTCAGAACCACGTTTTAAATAAAGATTGCCACCATAAACACTACCGCGAAGCAAAATGCTGACACGCTTAAAAAAACAAGTTCAATCCATACTCTCAACAGAGGCAAAACTGCTACACAATCTAGGAATGACGCCGAACCAAATTAGCGCAATAGGAATTTTCCTAGCTTTTCTGGCCGGCTGCTTTTACTGGGTGTGGCATTACAATCATCTTTTTCTCATCGTCGCACCAATCTTTTTCCTACTCTCAGGACTCTGCGACGCCTTAGATGGAGCTGTCGCAAGACTCCATGGCGAAACCACAGTCTTCGGCGGCTTTCTAGATTCCCTGCTTGACCGCTACGCAGACGCATTTATTCTGGTAGCCATAACGGTCAGCGGCTTATGTGATGTTTTCTGGGGTTCTGTTGCTCTTGTCGGCTCTTTACTGGTAAGCTATGCCCGTGCAAGAGCTGAAGCTGCTGGAGCCAAAATGGAAACAGTTGGTTTTGCAGAGCGAGCGGAACGAATACTCATATTGACAGCAGCTAGTTTTGTTGCCTTCTTCTGGCTGGACGCACTATGTTGGAGTATAATAATTGTTGCTGTCTTAACAAATCTCACCGTGCTTCAACGCACGGTCCACTTCTACAATGCATCCAGAAAAAAAGAAAGTTAGTATCTCTTCCCTCGGCGTCGTTTTCGCTCGTTTTTAGCTCGCACTTTCACCACACCATGATGTACGGCGCATGAAACACAGTAATACTTTGTATCCACAGGTGCAGCGATGTAAGCGCCTTTTTGCCGTAGTTCCTTAGCTAAGGCATAATCCACCATTGAAACTCTCTTTGAAACACGCTTAGCCTTGTCACGAGGCACGAGTTCACCGCAGCCACTGCACTGAACCAACGCGCTTTTTCCTTTGCCGCCTTTTGATCTTCCGCGGCTTTTTCGCTTAACTGGCAAACGTTTCAAGTCCCTTTTACAAATAGTGAATTGCAGAAGAGACTTATATATCCACGCTTGTTGATCTTAACAAATATATGAGTTTTTCAAAGAATTAATATTACGTTACGTTTGCAAATATTGAACTTAGTAACCTGAGGGCAGTATGTGTTTGACCTAGTTACAGTCGGCCATTTTGTAATTGATCTAATAATTTCGCCGAGAATACCCTGTCCAAAAACAACATTGGGTGGCCCCGCTGCCTTTGTTTCTCTAGCAGCAAATAAGCTAGGTGCAAACGTAAGCGTAGTTTCTAAGGTAGGAAAGGACTTTCAGAAACATCTTGCATGGCTTCACCAAAAAAATGTAGACTTGTCGCAGGTGAAGATTGTGGAAAACGCCTTCACAACAGCTTTCTTACTCACGTATGACAATGGGAAACGAAAACTTCAACTGAAAAATAGAGCGCCTCAAATTTTCTCAAAAGATATATCCACCTCTCTACGCGCCAGAGCGATTCACGCAGCACCAGTGGCAAACGAGCTATCGGTAGAAGTGATTCGAAAGCTGAGAAGCAGGACGCCGTTATTATCCGTTGACCCTCAAGGATTTCTGCGGGAATTCGACGAGACAGGTGGTGTGAGACTAAAAAAGTTGAGCGATATGAGCTTTCTCCAAAACTGTGACGCTTTCAAATCGACAATTCAAGAAATTAAATTGATGACTGGACATGCTAAAATTAGAACTGCAATGAAAAGGATTCATAAATGCGGCGTGAAAATAGTCTTGGTTACGATGGGCAAGAAAGGGATACTAGCACATTTTGGCGAAAAATTCTATCATATTCCCGCCTGCAAACCCAAAATACTCAAAGACCCAACAGGCGCTGGCGACGTTTTCATTGGTGCCTTTCTAGCGGAGTACATTCGTAGCAGAGAGCCTTTGTGGTGTTGCTGTGTCGGTTCAGCTGCCGCATCCTTTATCATAGAAGATGTTGGTTCTCGGCGTTTCGGTGAAAAGAGTGAAGTCTACGAGAGGGCAACTAAAATATATGAGAAGGGAATTAAGCCATTGCCAGATGATACTGTTGTTTAGAGGGTGCAATTGTTGGGAAAAATCGATAAAGGCGTAAAATGTAGTGTTTCAGGCTGTGAAAAAGACGCGGTTCGTTCTATTGCCGCGGGTAAAGTTACCGCCGCTGGGTTAAAAATCGATGAGGAGAGGAGAGCATATCTCTGCAAAGAACATTATAAGGAGTTCAAGAAAGCCACAAAAAAAGATAGAACGCTGGAAAAATGGAGACATCAAGGCTCACGTTAACGCGAGGATTTGTTTCGAGAAAGCAGAAGCAACAGTTTTTCCAAAAGCATTTTTAGAAAGCTAACCAAATTATAAGAAAGCCAATTAAAGCTGGATGACTAATTTGCGCATACTTCAACTACACTCAAACTACATCAAATACAAGCCTATACAAAAGGAAATCGACTTAGCCGAAGAGGCAGAGAAGAAAGAAAGACGGATAGAAGAAGTTGTTGTCCTTTTTACCGCTATTGAAGAGGGTGACAACAAAACTGCAGCAAAGCAAGCTGTCGAGGAAGTTCAAGATTTTCTAGAGAAACTCAAAGTCAACAAAATTCTAATCTACCCTTACGCACACTTGAGCAGTGAATTGGCAAAACCCGCAGTGGCGCTCAAAGTCATTAAGGCAATGGAAAAATATGCAAAAGAAAAGCGCATAGAAACCTTTCGCGCACCTTTCGGCTGGAACAAGCAATTCACCATTTCAATAAAGGGACACCCATTAGCAGAACAGTCAAGAGTTATCCAGCCAGGCGAAGTGAAAATAGAAGAGAGAATTTCTGAAGCTTTGAAAGCTGAAGAAAAAATGAAATCTTCTTGGCATATTCTGCAACCAGACGGAAAATTAGTGCCTATTGAAAAATTCGATTTCACAAGGCATGAAGATCTCGAAAAATTCGCTAAATACGAAATTTCGAAGATGCAAGCAAGTCAACAAGCGCCTCCGCACATAAGGTTGATGAAAAGACTTGAACTCGTTGACTATGAGCCGGGTAGTGACCCAGGAAACTTGAGATGGTATCCGAAGGGGCGGCTAGTCAAGTCTTTGATTGAGCAGTTTGTCACAAGGACTATGGCAGAGTATGGTGCTATGGAAGTTGAAACTCCAATTATGTATGACTTTCATCACCCCAGCTTAAGCGACTATCTAGACCGATTCCCCGCAAGACAGTATACCCTAAAGTCTGAAGACAAGGACCTTTTCCTCAGATTCGCTGCATGCTTCGGACAGTTTCTCATGCTCCATGACGCCCAGTTCTCGTATCGCCAACTTCCGCTAAGAATCTATGAGTTGACGAGATACAGTTTTAGGCGAGAGAAAAGCGGCGAAATAACTGGGCTACGACGACAACGCGCCTTCACGATGCCGGACTGTCATGCACTCTGCCTTGACTTGGAACAAGCAAAGAAAGAATTTGTAGTCCGGTTCAAGTTGTGCATGAAAGTCCTAAAAGGTTTTGAGCTGGGAAAAGAAGACTACGAATTAGCGATAAGGTTTACAAAAGATTTCTACGAAGAAAACAAAGATTTCATAGTCTCGCTGGCAAAGTTATTCGCGAAACCAGTTTTAATTGAGATGTTCAAGGAAAAAGCGTTCTATTGGATTCTAAAATGGGAATTCAACTTCGTCGACAACCAAAACAAAGCCTCCGCTCTATCAACAGACCAGATTGACGTGGAAAACGCCTGCAGATACGACATCACCTACATTGATGAAAAAGGTGAAAGACAACATCCACTAATTCTGCACTGTTCACCGAGTGGTGGAATTGAAAGATGCGTCTATATGATGCTAGAAAAGGCATATCGGGAGCAACAAAAAGGGAAAGCTCCTATTCTTCCTCTCTGGCTTTCACCTACACAGGTCAGAGTTATACCTGTATCAGACAAGTTCATGAAAGACGCTGAAAACATCGCTGAAAAAATTGCCAAATATGAAATACGGGTAGATTTTGACGACCGCTCTCTCACACTGCAGAGGAAAGTTAGAGAAGCAGAAACCGAATGGGTAAACTACGTAATAGTTGTCGGTCAAAAAGAAATTGACTCAAGGATTCTGCCTGTTCGAGACAGAGTTGCTGGAAAAATCAGAAAGATGAAGCTTCAAGAGCTGGTGGATAACATTTTGAAAGAAAAAAGAGGCAAGCCTTTCAAACCGTTACCACTGCCTAAAAAATTATCTCAACGACCTCAATTTTATGGCTAGGCTACTTTACAAAAAGTATATCAAGTAATTGCGGATATTGTAGAGAATCTAAAAGGGGATGCTAAGAATGGAGAAGGAGCTTCTCATTTACGTAGATGGAAAGTACTATCCAAAGTCAGAAGCGAAGATTTCAGTCTACGACCATGGCTTCCTCTACGGAGACGGCGTATTTGAGGGAATACGAGCTTACAACGGCAGCGTATTCAAACTAAAGGAACACATCGACAGACTGTATTCATCTGCACGCGTCATAATGCTAGAAATTCCGATAACGAAAGAGGAAATGATTAATGCTGTTATAGAAACGCTGAAGAAAAACAACCTTACCGAATCGTACATCCGCCTAGTTGTTTCCAGAGGTTTAGGTGACCTAGGTCTTGACCCTCGAAAATGCCCCAAACCGACAATAATAATCATCACCGACCGGATAAAACTTCACCAGGGAGGAGCGAAAGAAGAAGGTTTAACAGCTATAATTTCATGGGTCAAACGAGACGCGGTGGATGCAACATCGCATGAAGTGAAATCTCTAAACTATCTAAACAGCATACTTGCTAAGATTGAAGCCAACAGCGCAAACGTCGATGAGGCGATATGTCTAAACAAACAAGGGTTTGTGTGTGAGGGAGTTGCAGAAAACATATTCGCCGTATCTAATGGCGTAATTATAACTCCGCCGACATCTACCGGTGCTTTACGCGGAATAACAAGGAATGTAGTCATTGAAAATGCGAAAAAACTTGGATACACGGTGGTTAAGAAAGAAATTACACCTTCAGACCTATTCCTCGCAGACGAAGTGTTCTTTACAGGAACAGCAGCAGAAGTAGTTCCAGTGAAGGAAATAAACAAACGAAGAATCGGAGACGGAAAACCTGGCCCAATCACTCGAAGGTTGATGGAAGAATACCAGAAACTGGTGAGAGATCCTAAGGAAGGTGTGCTTATTCGCTGAAAAACGTCTACTCTGGAATAACCCTTAAGACTTCATGAATTTTTCTAGCCTGTCAAACGCATTTTCCAAGACTCCGATGGGCGGCAAGAAGACCCCTCTGACATGACCTATGCCATACGTATTACAAAAGCCTGAACCATGCACAAAGAGAACACCCGTTTTTTCCAAAACGTCAAGAACAAATTCCAAGTCCGTCTTCCAACGGTGTCCAACATCATGTATTCTTGGAAAAACGTAAAAAGCTCCTTTCGGCTTCGTACAACTGATTCCCTCAATTTCGTTTAAGCGCTTCCAAGCGTAATCTCTTCTTTTACGCAATTTTTCAACCATCTTTGTAATGTGTTCTTGCGATCCATTCAAAGCCGCTACACCTGCCTTTTGAACAGGAGTATTAGTGCATAGTCTAATACGAGATTCTTTTTTGACGCTTTCCTTTAGCATCTCCAACCTTCCTTCTGGGTCGTGGAAATAGAAGTATCCCAGTCTCCACCCAGTAGCTAAGTAAGCCTTAGAAAAACCATTCAGCCCAACTACTGGAAAGTCCTTTGCAATGGAAGCTGTACTTATAAACTGTTCTTCATACACTATCCTGTCGTAGATTTCATCAGACAAAACCAACAGGTCATTTTCGGCTGCTAAGTCAACAATTTTCTTTACTGTGTTCTCGTCATACACGGCGCCGCAAGGGTTGTTTGGATTTATTATCACAATGCCTTTTGTCTTTTCAGAAATTTTTAACTGCATATCCTCAATGTCAGGCTGCCATCCTTCTTCTTCAACAGTCTTGTAAGATACGGGTTTTCCCTCAAAAAACTTGGCATACGAAGTATACGGCGGGTAGGTGGGACCAGGCACTAGAATTTCGTCGCCTTTTTCGATTATCGCTGCCATAACCATGAATATACCTTCAGAAACACCTGTAGTGACTATGACGTTTTCGGGTAAAATGTCAATGTTGTTAACACGTTTTTCTTTTTTGCAAATTGCTTCTCTTAGCTCTAAAAGTCCCTCTGAAGGACCGTACCAATTTTCTCCGGCTTTTACTGCCTCAAAAAGAGCCTGTTTAACGTGTTCAGGTGTATCGAAATCGAATTTTACCGGGTCGCCTATGTTAAGGTAAGTTATCTGTTTTCCTTTTTTTTCAAGTTTTTTGGCGAATCCAATAACGTCTCTAATTGCGTATTTTATTGTGCTGGTTCTTTTAGTAACTTTTAATGGTGTTTTCAAGTTGTTCACCTATATTATGAGTTTTTCTGGCTCCACATGACGCTTTGCCATGCCAAGGTCGCTTACTCTAAACTTTTTGTCCCCATAAAGGTTTGTGTATTCTTCACCTTTATACAAGGCTGCGGCAATTTGGCCTATAGCATCACCTTTCATGTTCCCACTGCCGCTGCAACTTCCGACCACCAACAAGTCGTTTTCTTCAAAAATAACGGGTTGCCCATCGATGGTATTAAGCGCATACTGACCTGCCCAAGAACCATAAGGCTGCGCTCCCAAAAACTGAGGAAAATACTTTGTCACTACTTGATAGATTCCATAACGGTAAAAATTTTCTTCAGATTGAGGGTCATCTTCTAGCTTAAAGGCTCTTGGAAAATCGTCGCCATAGCTCAGCCAAAAAGCGTTTTCATCCACGGCAGGTTTAATGTAAATCGCTGGTTCTGGCAAAATTGTGAAAGGTACACAGTCTTCCACATTGAAGCCTCTGACACCTAAAAGCTGTCTCAACGCTGTCGTTGATGCCTTCACAGAAAAAAGTTGACGCTTTATAGGTTCCATCGGCGCGTAAACTCCAACTTGATGAAGCAGAGTATTCGCCCACACGCCTGCAGCAATAATGGTTTTCTTCGCTTTAATTGTGCCTCTGTTAGTGTCAACTCCGGCAGCCTTGGATTTTTGCCAGAAAAAGGGTTCATCAGGCATTCCTAAGGGCTGCTCTGGCTCTACTAGTATCTTCTCAGCTTTCGTGTTGTATAGAATTTCTCCGCCCATCTTTTGAAATTCTTCTTTGTAGAACTGAACTAGCAAGTCTATGTCGATGGACCCTGCCTTAGGAACAAATACTCCTTTTTCCACATCTGCTAATCCCATCATTTGTGCCTCCTCATCTGTTGTAACTTTTGTTCTAAGATTGAGACGCTTTGTCAACTCTTCTTCTTCATACACTTCATATCCAAGGCCGTTTTCTGCCATAGACCTAAGAATAGGCTCTATAATCCTATAATGTTCTTTTGAAAAAAGCCACAAATAGCCAGCCCATTTCAACTTCAAATCTACGCCTAGCTGGTTTTGAACATGCTTGAAGAATTCAACCGTGGTATCCACTAAAGTGAGGTTTGTATGAGAGTAGAAGAAACATCTGAACATCGCAGCGCTTTTAGCGGTATTTCCTTGGCCGGCTGTGCTCATCTTATCTATGACAAGAATTCGGTCGTTTGGTCGCTGTTTTTTAATGTGATAAGCAGTTGCTAATCCAATTATACCTGCGCCTACGATAACAGAATCATATTCTGTCATGTTGTGTCATCTCGCCTTGCAAAGCTGTTTAGAAACTATCAGTAGGCAAGAGGTTAAAGATTAACGCTTCGCTAAACTCGTGTCTTGGAATTAGAAGATTGCTGAATTAAGAGCCTATTCTTCGTCAGGAAACGTCTTATATTCATATATAGAGAAGCCTTGCGTTGTATAAACTGTTATTTTTATCTCTTGACCTTTGAACTCTCCCCAATCCCACAAGCATTGAAGGGTAGCATTTTCACCTGGCATAAGCCCCAGTGGTAATACAATTATTACTTTTACATCCTCGAAAATTTGAGTCCCATTTGTAATTGTTACTTTGTTGATATTGACAAGATGCGGCGATGACGGTAGATTGGAAATTGTTACATTAAATCCACTAGTGTCAGATGCATTGAAAGCTATATCAGTTATATTAAGCATCACAGAGGGAGGCAAGGATTCTGTTTTGATTGCAGAATAACCTTGCAATGTTTTCACGGTAATTGTGTGAGAAGAACCATCCAAAGCACCTTCTCTCCACAAGTTCCAGTTACATAAAAAAGTCTTACTTTGGCCTGGTTGAAATTGCTGTGGAAGTGTAGCATTTTCATCTTTTAACGTTATGTTTTGGGATGGAATGCTCGTAGAATCAAACATTATTTCTGTTATATTTAATGGTATAAGAGATTCCGCTGCATTCCCTATAGTCACATTAAAACGCTCAACAGTTACTGTGGTGTCAAGATCTACACTAACAATTTCCAACTCTACTTTACCTGTTTTATATGGAAATGTTGCGCCCGAGTCATTTTGCAGAAATACGGCAACACGAATAGTTTGACCCGCGAATTCTCCCCAGTTTCTTGTACACTTGAAGGTTATAGCATCGCCTTTCGAGAGGGGATGTGGAATTAACGGCTCTATGGAACTCGCTGGAATGTTATAAATTGTTTCCAAATCATCAGTCGTAGCGATTATGGCAATACTAGTTATGTTCGCATCAGCTTCCGAATAAGATGGATTTAGAACTGTCACATCGAAATAAGCGCTATCTTCGAGAGGAAATGTAACATTCGTGATTGTTATTGTAGTTATGCCTTCGGGAATCCTATGCCTTATGTTCACATAGTATCCTTCTGTCCACAAGTATGATAGCACAGCACCTACTATTCCAGACGCTAAAAGCAAAATTAACAGAGAAAGCGTTGAAATGCCTCTTGTGTGCCTTAACATAGTTTGCATATTTTGTTCCTCGGTTTTAATGTGATGTTTATTCTGATTTGTAAAGGGAGTAAATAAGTATTAAGCGACCAATTTTGGTGCGTTAAATACTTATCTAACCTTTGCGTGTTTCTTTTCTTGTGTTGTGCGTTTTCTTGAATAAAAGCGTTTTGCGTGCGCGCGCAATACGATATAAAGTTAGCACAACGCAAAAAACAAACACTGCTACGAAAAAAATTGAGCCGCCTAATCCAAGCCATGCCATAGGACTAGGTTCGACAGTTCCAAATATCCATGTTAGAATACCTATGACACCCAAGAGCGCAAACAAACCTAGAATTTTGAATTGGCGGATAATCCATGTACGCCCTGACATCGTTTTACCTAAACGCAATGATTTGCCACAATGAGGGCAGTTAACTACCATACCCTTGGTTTCGCTTCCTGTTCCTAGTGATGAGAACGATTTGTGGCAATAGTAGCAGATGACTAAGCCCTTATTTTTTGCTTCCTGTCCACTACACGAAGAATTCATTGCCATTGTGTTGCCACTAAGTTATAACTCGATATATTTTTCTATAAGCTATCTTACCACTAATACGGGGCATGGCGCATATGTCAACACTCCGTTGGCTACGCTTCCTAGAAGGAATCTTTTGATTCCAGTTCTGCCTTTAGTTCCCATAACAATAAGGTCGCAACCTTCTTTCTCAGCAATTTTTGTTATTGCATGAACAATTGATGGTTGATCTTCAACGATTTTTGTCTCAATTTTAACTTTAGCTCTTTTTGCCATTTTCTTTACTTTGTTCATGTAGTTTTCCGCCATCTTTCTTTCTTCATTGGAGATTGTCATAGGAATAGGGGTCATCATGTGGGTTGGCATTCCTTCTATGGGCGTAGGCGTCAAAGCGTAAGCGGGTAAATGTATCACATGCACGGCAACAATGTTTGCTTTTACTCTTTTTGCTATATCTATTGCATATTCTGCAGCTTTGTCTGACGGCTTTGAACCGTCAACTGGGACCAAAATTTTTGTAATCGAGACGTTTGTTGACATTTTTGCTTCCTCTATTCTTTTTGTGGATTCTCTGACTTAAACTTTATGAGGGGATCCTAAGTTACTGTCAATGATGTTTCCTAAAATATCTCCAGATGATTTCTTACGAGCATTAGTTAATCCATGGTATCAAGCCCTCGAAAATCCAACAGAAGCTCAAAACCAAGCTCTACAAGATCTAATTGAGCACTACCGAAAAACCGATTATGGAGAGCAACATTCCATAAATGATATCAAAAATATCGCAGACTTTCAACTGAGCTTTCCCAAAATTAGCTACGAAAAACTACTACCACATTTGAAAGAGGTAAAGAAAGGAAATTATCGAGCCATGCTTTCCGAGCCTCCAGTCTGCTGGGTTATGACAAGGGGTTCTACAGGCGTCTCAAAGATTCTTCCTGCCACAAAGACTCATCTTGAGCAGATATTTTCATGTGGGGCAAGGGCTTTAGTCAACTATGCGTTAAGGGAAAACGACTTCACTGTGTTGATTGGAAAAGTTCTCAATCTTAACTTTCCTTCTACCGTAGCAACAATGGAGACAAGTGGGAAAAGGGTAAATTACGGTTACAGTTCAGGTACTTACGCGAAACTGAATCCCATGCTTAACCAAGTGAGCTTATTGCCGAAACAAGAAGAAATCGATGCGTTGGGTCTCGGCATAACTAGGTCGGATTGGGAGAAACGGTTTGAGCTTGTCTATCAGAAGGCGTTGAACCAGAATGTTACTGCTGCAATGGGCGTTACACCTGTGATTTTATCTTTTGCCAAATACGTCGCAAATAAACATCGGAAAAAACCGAAAGAGTTGTGGCGGCTTAAGGCTCTCTTTTGTACGAGCATAAGAAAAATCCAGCATAAGTATGCACCTAGGTTGAAGTCTTACTATGGCACAGTTCCAATAGTGGAAATGTATACAGCCACGGAAGGTGTATACGGTCAGCAACTTGACGACCTTCCTTACATTAGTCCTAATTATGACAAATACTTGTTTGAGGTTGAAACTGGGCAAGGGATTAAGATGCTTTATGAGCTTAAAAGGGGTGAATGGGGACGATTGATTGTTTCGTCTTGTCTTTTTCCACGGTATGATATTGGTGACATGATTGAGGCTATGGGTAAAAATTATTTTCGAGTTTTTGGTAGAGCAACTGCTTTAACCATTTTGGAGCATAGGTTGTATCGGCTTTTGTACGGATGGCTTCTTTAGGGTCGCGGGTTTGTTCTAGATGCTCTAGTCGCTCCACGAATGGCGAGGATGATGATTACTAGGCCAATGGCTACTAGGAAAAACGCTCCACGCCATGACTCAGGTAGCTCAAAGAGAGTTGTTATCAAAGATGTTGCTCCAACGACTACAAGGATTAGGCCGCCGATCAGCACCCAAAAACGGCTAGTTTCTCTTTTTTCGTGTTTCTCAGCTTTTTCTTCCTTCTCACGCTTTTCATGTTTTTCGTGTTTCTCGTATTTCTCGTAAGCCTCTTCAGGAATCTTTTCAGCTTTAAGCGAAGCCCCACACTTTGAGCAATACTCCATTTCTTCTGTAACTTCATTCCCACATTTTGGACAGTACGGCAAACTGTTTCACCACAACTAACTATTCTGTTTGGTTGATGCTTAAATATAAGCGTTAAAATTCCGTATGCAAGCATGTTTTTGACGATTCTACTGCTTTTTACACGTTATTGTTCTTCTTCCAAGAAATCAGCCGAGCGTTCATAATACATGTATAAGGGCGTACGCTTACGCTAATCACCTTTTAAATCATGAGTCCACAACACTTTCCCAATTGAGTAGTTCATTCAAGTGAAAGCTTTGCCAACTGCTTCAACACGTATTTGCGGATTTCCTTTGGCTTAGGTAACTTTGCTACCACTTTTCCTTTTTTAACAAACGGTCTTAACATGCGCTCTGTTTTACCTCGACATTTTGGGCATCTAGGCTGAGGTTCATCATATGGCAAAACTACGTCAGCTAAACATTTTTGGCATCGCCACACTTCCTTTCGCCCTCCAAGCTTGCCCCGCTTTGCGCACAATTTCCCATCCATCTCAATTATATCCATGGCAAAGTTTACGGTAGGCGAATTGCTTACGTATGTGCCTACGCCGAACGCGTCTGCACCCGCATCGCTCAGCTGTCTAACTGATTCCTCGTTCAAGCCTCCAGAAACGAAAATCTGGACGTGTTTATAGCCGCGAAGATTCAGTTCCCAGCGTACCTCTCGCACAATCTCTGCGAAATCACCTTTACGAGACGCTGGAGTATCAAGGCGTACGGCTTTCAGATTTTTTACAGCTTCTGCAGCCATAATTGCCTCCATCTTCTCATCCGAGTACGTGTCCACCAAGACAACACGAGGCACATCTTCTTCAATTATGCTGTCGAAAGCTTTCCATGCCTTGATTTGATCGCCTACAACTATGATGAGAGCATGGGGCATAGTTCCCACAGGTTTGGTATCTGTTGTTTTTGCGCCTGTCAGACTGCTAACTGCGTCAAATCCGCCAATAAAGGCTGCTCGGTCTATTATGGATGAAAGAGCTGGATGCATGCGACGAATGCCAAAAGAAATCACGTTTTTGTTTTCAGCAATCTTCTTCACTCTCGCTGCTCGAGTGGCGATTCCCGAGGCTTGACAAATAAGACCTAGAAGAGGGGTCTCATAGAGGCAAAACTTTCCGTAAGAGCCTTCAATTCTTAAGACGGGCTCGCGAAAACCTTGATAGTCAGTGGGATAGAATACTGTTCCTTCAGGCATTGAATAAACATCAACGGGAATGCCCCTAAACAGATGGGCTAGTTCTTCGATGCCGCATAAAATGCTCCAAGGCCAGTTTTCTGGAAGGCGACCAGGAGTTACTTCTGCTACAACACGGATTTTTTCCAAGCTTTTAGCTTCTAAAATCTTTTTTGTGTGTACAAAGTAAATGTCGGTTGTTTCCGCTTGTTTTATCTCTTTGTCGGAGGCGACATGGAAAAGGCGCATTTAACTCTCTCCACAATTTTATTTCAATGAATTATAGCGATGTTTATTTAAAGGTTCAAGCAGTGCTTACCAACAAAAGTAGCTGGATGAACCCGACCTCTACCACTGCTGCTATAAAAAATAGTAAATAAATCACTAAAAGATCCCGCATTGTCATGCTTCTTTTCAGCGTTTTCTGTATTGTTAAATAAATTCCGTAGCCCTCAATCAATCCGTTGGGCAAGCTTAACAGAACAACCGTAGTTAAACCGTTTATGAATACTGTTCCGAAAACAATCATGCTAGCCCTGAAAATACTTAACAAAATAATCATGAAAGTAAACACCAAAGCAAAGACTCGTGGATGCTGGAGCACAATGTATTCATACTTTTTCGGCTTGAAGAAAGAAAGAACTAGTTCAACGTAGAAAGTCATCGCAAGCAGAATAAGAGAAACCACAAGAACGTTATGGATAAAAACTAATATCACAGCAACAGGTGGATTGGCAAACAAATTTCCAGAATACCTAAAGAAAACCATATTTTCAGCAGATGCCGACACTAAGAAAATCAGCAAACACATGCCGAGTAGCACCGTTCTCTTTTTCGAAGCCATAGTAAGGGCCACAAATCCTACGTGTTCACTAGTAAGTGAATAAAAACGTTACCTAGCTTTTCTATTCACGCCTAATTTCAAACACAACTGTTCCGCCAAAAGTGTATGGAGGCCTTGGGTCGAGACATTAAACATAGCCCACATTCTCTTCGTTCTTCGTTAAGCCTAATTCTTTGAAGCTTATTTCTCTTCTCAACGCAAAGAGTATGTATGCCATTGACCCTAACGCATGGATACGCAGGCATCTGTTTCCTCCAAAATTATTTTTGGCTCATCAAGAACTATTCTGTCTCCAACCTTGAATACTGGACATTTTCTGCGAATTTCCTTAACAGTTACAACAATTCTGTTAGCCTGTCTCATATGTTTTCCAAGTTTTCCTTGTTACATCTAAGCTGTATTTTTTTAAATGTGGAGTCTTCTGCAAGATGGCAAACACTTAAGAAAGATACTTATATAAATGGATAAAAACTTTGTAAAGAAAGGAGTTAATATTCATAATGAAGGGAATGTGCCCGGCTATCGTCAGCGTGGGCAGAACCAAGTTTGGGGAGCATTATGAAAGCGCGCCTGAAAGCTTGGTTGAGGAATCTGGGCTGTCAGCTTTAAGCTCTGCAAGTATTGAACGTAGAGATCTAAATGCTTGTCACTTTGCAGACTATTTTCTTCCCATAACCAACAAGTTAGGGCTTGAAGAGGGGTTTCTGTCTGAACTCTTAGAGCTAAACGTTCCCATGGAAATCACACGTTCCTTTGGTTCTGCTCTCTCGAATGCTTGCAACGCCGTTCTGGCAGGGAAGTATGAGCTTGTGCTTGTGGGTGGAATGGAAAAGATGACGGATCGGTGGGACAAAATTAGAGACGACCTTATGCTTCTGGAGGATCCGTGGAGTTATTATGCTGGATGTACGCCAGAGGCGAATCATGAGCTTATGCTTAGAGCATACATTAAAAGATACGGGGTCACTGGTGAGCATCTTGACGTTTTAAACACGGCGTTGGCTGAGTTTTCTGTAAAGAATCACCGTAATGCCATGAAAAACAAGTACGCCCAGTTTCACAAAGAAATCTCTGTAGATACAGTTATAAAAGCAAGAGCTAGGGCAAGAAGACCTTTAGGCTTGTTCGATTTCGCACCAATATCTGATGGTGCATCTGCTTTGATATTAACAAATTCAGATTTGGCTGAGTCCTACACTGACAAACCAGTCTACATTCGGGGTTATTCTCTAGCTACAGACTATATTACTTTCCCCTCGCGCAACGACTTGACAGGCTTCGTGGCTACTAGACTGGCGATTAAGGATGTTCTTAAGACATCGGATATTCGACTGGATGACATTTCAATTTTGGAACTATATGATTCGTCTACTATGATGGGGATGGTTTCTTTAGAAGATTTGGGGTTCTGCGAGAAGGGCAAGGCTTGGATGGATATTTACAAAAGTTCTCAGGAGAATGAAGACTACTTTGAGCTTGACGGTAGAAAAGTCTTTGTAAACATGAATGGTGGGCTTAAAGCTGATGGAAATCCTTTGGGTGCCACAGGAGGGGCGGAGATTTTTGAGGTTTTCCAACAGTTGAGACGAGAGGCTGGTGAAAGACAGGTAAAAGCAGATGGTGAACTCAGATACGGTTGTGTTCACGAGTTGGAAGGCTTCGGAACCAAAGCATATGTGTACGTTTTAGGGAGGCAATTGACGTGAGCAGTGAACCGATTGAAAGGCGAGTTTCCTATATAGGCGATAGATTGCGTGGTAGTCGTTGCATTATTTGTGGAAAAGAATACTTCAAACTTAGAGACTACTGTGGTGCTTGCGGAAGAGAAAGCTTCGGTAAGATGGAACGCATCGACTTCTTTTACGAGGAAGGAACACTGGAAATTTGCACTCTTGTCAATAAACCTACGAACAAGTTCACAAAATTGGGTCCATACATCTACGGAATCATTTCTTTCCACGATGACAAAGTGCGTTTTCCAGCTCGATTAACTGATCGCATAATAAGAGACGAGGAAATCATCCTAGATGATTTGGAAGGCAGAAAGATTGTTCCTAGGTTTAGGAGAAGACATGCCGTGGATCCAAGCGGAATAGTGCCAACAATCTCTCTGGCTTTCTCATTTGCTGACGAATACTATCCTTACCAAGAATATAGAATAGTGAAACCTTCGAAGGAATACGAGAAACCGGGAATAGTAGGATATGGCGTTTATTCTTCCAAGTTCAGAATTAAAGAAGGAATAATAGAGCGATCTATCCCCTTCTTAGACGAAGACGCCATAACCGCAGCCGTTGAAGCTGGAAAAATGGCACTTATCCACTCAGGCATTGATCATAGATCAGTTGGCAAGGTATATGTAGGATCAGAGTCCAACCCCTACGCTGTTAAGCCTATTGCTTCCAAAGTAGCTCAGGTGCTGAAACTTGGCGAAGAAGATCGAGCTGAAGGCGTCCAATGCGTAGATGCAATAGACACAGAATTTGCATGTAAAGCGGCAACAAGCATGTTCAAAGACGCCGCTTCTCTAGTCTATTACCCAGATTCAGAAGAATCTTACGCCATGGTAATCGGAGCCGACAATTCTCAATCTGCCCCAAGAGACGAACCAGGAGGCGAACTAGACCTCTTCGTGGGCTACGGAGGCTGCGCCTTCATCTTCGGCATGGATGACGTGATAGCTCAATTTGAAGGCTGGGTCTCAATTACATCAGACACTCCAGATTTTTGGAGGAGAGACACCCAACCTTACCCGAGCCATGGCGGCAGATTTACAGGTGAACCAGCCTACTTTAAGCACGTAACAAAAACTGTTAAAAGCCTCATGGACCGTTTGAAGCTTGAGCCTCGCGATGTAGACTATTTCGTGGCACACCAGCCTAATGCTGCTTTTCCAACACGTGTTGCGAAGTCTTTAGGGTTTAAAGAGGAACAGTTTCTGCCAAGTTTACAGGTTGCAAAATTTGGAAATACGTATTCAGGGTGCTCACCTATCGGTTTAGCAGCTGTTCTTGACATAGCGAAACCAAATGACAGAATTTTATTAGCAAGTTATGGTTCTGGAGCTGGAAGTGATGCATATTCGTTTATTGCCACAAGCCAGCTAATTGACAAGAGACCTAGACAAAAATTCACTATAAACTATCAAGTTGAAAACAGGTTTATAGATTACGTAGATTACGGCACTTATAGAAGAATTAAACAAGGAATGCACACAACGTGACGATTGACGAGGTCCAATCCTTAGAAGAAGAACAGGAAAAAAAGCAATCTGGGCAGTTTGTGAAATGGATATTCAAAGTGCTCTACTCACCGATGAAGACTTTTGAAGAGATCGTGGAGAAACCAAATGTTAAAGGTCCAATCCTAATTTTGTTGATAACGTTGCCCATAGTTCTCGGTGGACAATATATAAGTGGGACAAAATTTTTCTTAGAAAATCCAGCGCCTGAAAACGATTTGTGGACAGAAAAACCGTCCAACTCGACATCGTTTTTGTGGAGTTCCAACGACAACATAACTTTTGACAACAACGATTACATTGTAGGCAATTTTAGTGTTTCATCTTCTTTGACTAATAGTTCGCTGATTTGGATGCGCTTGACAGACATAGGGAGTTTTAATTGTTCTGAAGAGGAATACAGTCGCTTGTCTTTTAGGATAAAATGGGTGAACGAAGCAAATGTTACTCCAACTGCAATTTTGCAGCTGTTCTCGTTAAACAATGAAAGTAACAGGTTTGAGTTAGATGTAGGGCCTTTGGTAGCAAACAGCAGTGATGTCTGGGCAAACATTACCGTTAGTCCAGCTATTGACGGTTGGATGGAAGTGCGCGGGGACTCTACCAGTTGGGCAAACGTGACTGGGATAGGCTTCCAGCTAATGTGGCCTAGTTCTGTAAATCTTACTGTAAAAATAGATGATTTATTTTTTGGAAAGTATGTTCCTATTTCATCTTTAAGCACCTTTGGCACGCAACTTGCATATTCAATTATGCGCAGTGGCTTTGATTTTTTGTTGGAGTGGTTGATTCTTTCTGGAATAGTTTTGTTAGCTTTAAAGAGTTTTTTTGATTGGAAAGGGTTTTGGAAAAATTTGTTATCGAGTGTTGGATACGTTTATTCAGCTTCTATCGTTTATTTAGGGGCTCTTGTTGTGTTGTTTCTTGTTTTGCCTCCGATTTTCCTTCCTTATAACATCACTTATTTGGAATACCTCGACATCTACCAGGGTAGTTGGGGTATGCCGATTTCTGTTTTGACTTTGTTGTCTTATGGGTGGGCTATTATTCTCTGCACTATTGCTTTGAAAAAATTGCATGAACTTTCTTGGAGTAAAGCTTTTATTATAGGTTTTGGAGCTGTTGTGATGAGCTTATTGTTCAGTTCCATTTTGCTCGGCGTGTTTCTTTAAGCTTTTTAGGTTTGTGAGGTCGCAAGAAGAAAGGAAACATAGTTTGCATTGTTTTATGTCTAGTGCTGGGTCCGCGCGTTTGCATAGTTTGCACATGAGGTGTTTTTCTCGTATGAGTTGGCATGCGGTGCAGATTCGTAGTATAAGCGTTGTTCTGTCTATGTTGCCATTGGCTAGTGAAGCGGCAGTTTCTACGATTTGTGTTTTTACTTCTTCGTGTTTTTCTATTAGGAGGATTCTTCCTCTTACGTGGTGGGTGTATTTACTTACTGCTGTTTGGGTTATTCCTAGTAGGTTGGCTGCTTCTTTTTGCTTCATTCCGTATGTTTTTGTGAGTTCTTTTGCGAGTAGGGCGCGTATTGCAGGGACGACTGATTTTACTGCTACTTCGCATGGGAGTTTCATTTTTTTTGCTCCGTTTATAGTGTTGTGGGGAAAGGTATATAAGCATGACGCATGTCATAATATATGACGTGTGTCATAGAAACGATGGAGGAAACTCGTTTTGAAAAAAACTTTTCCTTTCTCCCCTCAAAGAAAAAGGCACAATGATGACCAAGCTTCTATGACATACGCCTCGCTTGAAGTGCATGCGAAGAGCCGAAAGCTTGTTGGGGATTCGTTATGGCTGTCGAGGAAGATGGTTGATGACGGCTGTACGTTGGAGCAGACGTTGCATTTGATGGAAGAGAGGTGCAAAAGTTGCAGTGTTGCTTCTCCGATGTTTTGTGTGGATCAGTGTGAGACTTGGAAAGTGAAAAGGGAGCTTCGAGAAACAAGTGAAGTGCTTTCAAAAGATGATCATGGGCTTAAGTTGTTGAATGCTATTAAGAACCGGAGAAGATTGGCTATACTTGACGTTCTTTGGGAGAGACCTTTATCGCTTGATGCTTTGCAGAAGAATCTTAAGAGCTATGGATTCTATCATAGCCAGAAGACGATTGGTGAATATTTGAAGCCGTTGTTGAGTGCTGGCTTAGTTAAGGAATGGGATAATCGCTTTGGTTTTACGTTGTATGGCAGGAAGGTTCAAGATGCCGTGGTTAAGCATGGTTTTGCAGGACAGCTGCCGGTTCATTCTGGCGGGTATGAGGAGAAAATACTAAGAAGTCTTTTAGATGGTGCGAAGACTCGTGGCGAATTGCTTGAAGTTGCTCCTGCGAAGAGTTTGTCTCGGACTTTGAAGCGTCTGCAAGAACGTAGACTGATAGCAAATGATTCTCCTTCTGACCGCGTTTTCTACTTCCGCTCGAAGCGAGCATTGTCTTTAGAGCAACTTTCGCCGACGCAGAAAAGAATTTGTGACTTAATCCCGCAAGCCGGCATTTCTGCTCACGACTTGTCTGAAGTCGCGGGTATCAATTTGCGTAGGACGTATAGGTATTTGCGGAGTTTAAGGGGTAGGAAATTGGTGTTTAGACGGAACGTGCCAATTAGATACGAGTTGACGGTTTGGGGAAGGACGACGGCTGAGTTTTTGGTTGAAGTCGCGGGTATTGAGTAGACGTCGCACATGTAGGTGTCATTTCATCAAAAGGAGAACATTCATGTTTTATTGTCGGCTACCAAGCTTTCCAAGCTAGCCAAATCAGCTGCACGTCTTCTTCCGCTATTATTTGATGGATGCTGTTTGTGGGTATGTATATCACTGTTTCAGGCTTTTTTGAATGATTCTTCTCCGACGATTGCCTTTTCTTTTCCTTCTAAAATGATGAAAGTTTTTGCTTGTTAACACATACATTTTAAAAATTAGAAAAGCGTTAATGCTCAAAGGAAACAGAAATGAAAATAAATACCCTAGCGTTATCAACAAAAAACATAACATTAACAGTTGTTTTTGCGTCGTTTTACACGGTTTTCTCTTCTTGGAACCTGTTTCCGTTGGTTGGTGGGCAAGGAAGCTTTATTCAAGCAGGAGTTGTGATGGCTCCGTTGGTTGGAATCATACTTGGTCCTTGGCTCGGCATCTTTTCAATAGCAATTGGCGGAGCCATCGGCGCTTTGATGTCGCAAACTGGCCCTTTCGGTCTGTTCAGCTTTGTACCTCACGTGGCTGCGGCGCTGTGTGCAGGCTTGCTTTGCAACAATAAAAGATGGTTTTGCAGTGTTTTGTATCTTATTTTGCTGCTTGTTTTTGCTTTTTATCCTGTGGTCGGACCTGCTTGGTTGTGGCCTCCTTTTTTGTGGTTGCATGTTGCTGGTTTGGTTTTCGTGTTTTCTCCATTGCAGTCGAGGGTTGATGAGTTTTTGCGTGAGAATGGGGATGCGTTTAAGCTTGCTTTTGGGGTGGGGATAACGGTGTTTATTGCTACTCTTTTTGGTCATGTTGTGGGTAGTTTGATGTTTGAAGTCTTTTACTGGCCTAGTTTTATTTCTGAGGTGAGTGCTTGGAAAGCTGATTGGCAACTTATTATGTGGCTTTATCCCGTAGAAAGGTTGCTGATTGCTGTAGTTTCGACGTTCATCGGAGCTGGATTGTTGAAGGCTTTAAGGATTTATGGTTTCAAGATTGGTGGTTGAAATTTTAAATGCAGATGCATAGACGCATTTATTGGGTGGAATCTGCATTTCTTTTGGAGAAACTTGGTCTTCTGTGAATGTGACAGGTGCGTTTTTGATGAGGACGAAGGGTGTTTTCTTGTTTGTTTCTCCCATTAGCAGGTGGGCTGTGGATGCGAGGTCATCTGCTATTGCGTGTCGAGTGATTAAGAGAGGTTTTTGAAAAAGGTCTCTTTTGCTTCTGCAGTCTTTTACTGGTTTGAAGCCCGCTACTGCTAGGGCTAAGCCTCTGGTGCCCATTCTGAGGGGTGCTACTTCGCTGTCCACTATTAGGACTCCTACGTTTTTTCTGGTTCTTTGTCGCATTTCGCGTCGTATGGCTTCGGCTTGTTGTTGAGGGTTTAGAGGCCATAGTGCGGCGTATCCTTTTGGAGCGTTTTTGTGGTCAATGCCAGCGTTTACAGTTAAGATTCCGTTTTTTAGTGTCAAAACTGCTTTTTCGGTTCCTCCGTAGATTTTTTCGGCTTCTTCTAGTATTAGTTCGGCAAATTCTGGTTCTAAAGAATATTTTTTGGCTAGCGTCTTTGCTTTTTGGGATGGTGCGATTTGATTTAGTTTAGTTATTTGGTCTTGTGTTGTTGCTAGGGCTTTTGATGATATTGCTATGAGGTCTTTGTTTTCTAGTTTTAGGTTGTGTTTTTTTGTTGCTTGGAGAAGTATGTTGACTAGGTTGTCTTTTGGTTTGATGAGTGGGGATTTGATGGCGAAAACTTGCATAGACGACCCTTCGCTCTATTGTTGTTTAAACTAATAAACTGTAACGAAATGGTGTGGCAGGCCGGATTCGAACCGGCGAACCCCTACGGGAAAGGGTCTCTAGTGCCAATAAAAATAATTATTTAAACTGATGCATCAACTGTTAGTTGATGAGGAATGCGTTGGTTCGTCTTTTCAATTGTTGGATTAGTTTTTCTATCAATAGGTGTAATCTTGTTAATTGTGGGACCTAGAACTCCTGTTTACTATGCGGGTGGCGGAATCTCTATCGGCTTTAATGGGACAGTAGTTCATGGAACTGCGCCAACCTATTGCGAGATTCCTGTTTCACTTACTCCTAACACTCTCCATGTACGTATTGGGGCAGAACAGGTGCTGAGCGTGAAGCTTACTCATCCCAACGGTACTATTGTAGCAGTATGGGAAAACGAAACAGTTTATGAAGATTATGTCTTGTTTGAGGTTGGCTTATGGCGGATTCGTGTCATAGAGCCTGAAAGTGTTCATGCCTTGGGTGAAATTTTTACCACAGCGCCATTGCTTGCTCACCCTTCACTGATTTATGCTCCAGGACCGATTCTTCTAGGTTCACTGAGTTTGCTGTATTCAAAGAGCAGAAGGAGACTTGAGTCTTATTACGAAACTCTGTTATTTGAACAGAACATCGGAGGGCGCTGGATTCTCTTGGCATGGATTCCAATTCTTGCCTTCATAAGCTATGCACCGCATTATATTCCTAGATTTCCTTGGCTCTACATCTTATTGATAATGCTGACAGTTATCGCAGTATTTTCTTCAACAGCGTTTGCTTACGTTAAGCTCTGTATTTCAAAGAAAGGTTTGCTTTTGGAAGCCCCTTTCTTAAACTTCTCAAAACATTACAGCACTAATGAAATCTACGGCTATACTGTAAAAAAAGTCAAAGAACAACGGTGGTTCTTTTTGAGGCCAATCCCTTCGCTACGCGGCAAAAAAGAGGATGAAGCAACTATCTCAGTACTAACCTTGATCCCAAAATTGCTGTGGGTCTTAACTCTTGGATCAAGAATTTCTGGAAGCCAAATAATCTTCAGACCGAAATCGTTGCAAGACTTTACACTTGCAATGGATAAGCTAGACGTAGTTAAGAAAGACTCCGCCGCATTCTAGCAACAGGCAAATTTGTGAAACATGGTGCGGCGGGCCGGATTCGAACCGGCGAACCCCTACGGGAAAGGATCTTGAGTCCTTCGCCTCTAGCCAACAAACCATTTTATTGACCTGGCTTGGCTACCGCCGCCCAACCAAACAATACACCAACAAAGAAAATAAAAACGTTCCCAAGACCCGTTACTTCTTTCCCAGCACAATCAACCTTAAACCTGCCAGCTCAAGAGCCAACCCAAAACCGATAAACCCCAAATCATACAACAGCATATCCATCCCCCAATCCTTGTCAACATTCAACTTAAACACATAAAGCCCCCACCACAAACAAACCAAAAACCATCCCGAAAACATATTTGAATCCAAGTAGGAAGGTCTAGACACTGTGCTGAGAACACACACAGAGAACCCTAAAATACCAACAAGCAGCAGAAAAAGCTCAAAAGGCAGAACTCACAGTAATAATGAACAAATGCATAATGAAGGAGCATGGTTGCTTGTTTGAAGAAAAAGACACCGAACTAGAAAAAATCAAGGCAAAGAAAATACAAGAAATGATAAAACAATCAAAAAGCAGCGAAAAAATCGCTACCCCAATCACCATAACCGACGCCGACTTCAATGACACCGTCAATAAATACTCGCTAATAGTTATAGACTGCTGGGCACCTTGGTGCGGACCTTGCCGAATGGTTGCTCCAATCATAGAAGAACTAGCAAAAGAATACGCTGGCGAAATAGTCTTTGGCAAACTTGATGTGGATGAAAATCCCGAAACCGCCACACGATTCAGCATAATGGGCGTCCCAACTCTACTGATTATGAAAAACGGAACAGAAGCCGACCGTATAGTCGGAGTAGCCCCAAAACTATTAATTCAAAACAAACTAAAGCGATACGTCTAGGCGAGAAACCGTGGACACATCAGAAAAAAGAATCATAGGCTCACTAATTCTACTTGCAGGCTTAACCTTCCTCTCGATAGCATTATACACAAACCAACTAACCAAAGTCGCAGAACTAATGAAAAGCATTTTCGGACCCGCAGTGGCAGGCATGCCATAAACAAATATTCCAAGAAGGAAAAGAAAGAATGCCCATACTCCGCGAAAAAGGAGAAAAAGACGGACTCTTAGAAACCGCAAAACTAATGCTAGTCTCAGCAAGAACCGCGCCCAAATCTGGAGGAATCGACGACATAGTCACGGCAATAGTCTATGGCAAAGATAAAGACGAAATCGCAGCAGAAATGGATAAAATGGCAGAAGAAAGAAACAGCAAAGGATTCAAACGAGACAGCAAAAACCTACGCGATTCTGAAGTGGTGCTACTAATCGGCGTAAAAGGACCAATATCCTTTGGCATCAACTGCGGTGCGTGTGGCTACGCGACTTGCGAAGCTTTTGAAAAAGCTGGAAAAAAGCAAGGTCAAGATTTTGTAGGACCCACTTGCATCTTTAAAGCCTTAGATATGGGCATCGCCTTAGGCTCAGCAGCAAAAATAGCAAGCCTCCTAAATGTCGATAACCGAATAATGTACCGAATTGGAACCGCTGCAAAAAGACTGAAATTACTACCGGAAGCGCATATCATCATGGGAATACCGCTATCCGCCACTGGCAAAAACATCTACTACGATCGTTCCATATAGAAGAATCCCAATTTCAATTCTCTTTAAACAAACTATACCGATGCTAAGCGTGCTTTTCCGCTTTTTCGTGCATTTTCTCTAAAGTCCAGTGAATACTTGATCTAAGCTCGCGCAGTCTATCTGCCGTAACGTTTTTAATCACAATCTCTCGAATAGCATCACCGTCTAAAATTAATTCGTAAGAAAAGATTTTATCGGGAGTTATTTCACCCTTACTTGCGGCTTCGCTGTCTTTTTCTTGCATCTTGCTTAGAACACGCTCGATCAAAAACTGTTGAAAAGGTGGAGTTTTCACGTTAAATGTCCTATCTTTGGCGATTGTCACACACATAGACTCTTGACTCATGTATAGATTCGCTAGAAGCCCTCCTGTCACTGCTTTAAGAGGAACAACAGTTTCATATTCCATAACGGGCGGCAAAGCAAGTGCCTTGGCACGTTTTGGCTTTGCAATCTCAACTCTTTTAAATCCTTTTTCCAATAAAATTTTGTTAACGAATTCAAGCAGAATTTTCAAACTTTCCAAATCGGCTTCTGCGTCTGCAATCTTCTTTTCAAGCAGCGTCTTAAACTCGGCAAGCTTCTTCATTTTATCAATTTCGTTACTCTTTTCTTCTCTTGCCACAGTCTTTCCCAAGGCAAAACTATCAACTACGTTCCTTATGAAAGCTTGCATTCTTCAACAAAGCGAAACTAATCAAAGAAGGGTAACATTTTATTTGAATTTGAGTTAAATATAAGTTTGTCCCACAAGTCATAAAACTGAAATCTCCTAAATCAGTTTAAAAATCAAATGTATTTTACCCTGAAGTAATGGGATATAAGATGTTGGATGAAGAAGAATTTCGGAAATTTTTGAAAAGAAGTGGGCGGTCGCAGAGTGCCATCAAGCGGTGTGTTGTGTATATGACGGAATTTGAGCGTTATTTGCAAGAGTACCGAGGTGGCAAAAAGCCTGACGAAGCATGTCCCGAGGATCTCAAAGCCTTTGTGTTGTGGGGTGAAAAGGAGCTGAAACCGCGAGTCAAGGGATACTTGTGGAGTATTCGTTACTATTATGAGTATACCTCGAACGAGGGAATGCGAAAACTTGCAAATGAGTTTCGTGAGCAAAGGATTAAGCGAGCGTCTTTTGCGTTAAAGAGGTTTCGAGGCGTTAACGCTGAATATGTAAAGAGGCTTGCTGCTCTAGGTATTCGAAACGTGGAAGAGATGGTGGAGTCGGGACGAACAGGCAGTGGAAGGAAGGAGTTGTCGGCGAAGACTGGTATACCGCTCGAATCTGTTCTGGAGTTCGTGAAGCTCTCAGACTTGGCGCGAATCCCAGGTGTCAAAAATATTCGTGCACGACTATACTATGATGCTGGAGTTGATACCATCGAGAAACTGGCAGAATGGGATTCGAGAGCGCTCAGAGCAATGCTCATTGAATTTATCGAACGAACTGAATTCGATGGAATAGCTCCATTGCCCAAAGAAGCGAAGAGTACTGTTGCAACTGCCAAGAAATTGTCAAAAATAGTAGAATACTAACAAGCTTTAAAAAAGAGAATACGTATAGTTTATCCAAGTGAGGCTTTCGAAAGCTTTGACTTAAAAGTTTTAGGTTCATTCGTGCGTGGTTCGTAAAGTGACTTCGTTTCCACTCCATATGTCTCCTTTAAGAATTTCTCAAATTCGTTGAATGCAAGGCTGTCTGTTTCGTTAAATTTTAAGCAAAGAGGCTTGCCTTGATATACTCCACTTAGATCATACAGGGCTATTTTTTTAGAGAGTTCAGAGTCCATTGTCAAAGCTTCCACCAATTGCTCCGAAGGTTGTTGCTGGAAAACCCAAGCAGTGTATGAAACATCTATTACACTGTATGATTCTCCTTTAGGAACCGCAAGTTTTTTTCTAGAAGCAATTTTTTTGAAGGTAGAGGTATGAATTGTTCGTGTTCCAATAAAATTGTGGTATTCATCATCTATTTTTATTATGTCTTCATAATCGGAAGCCTTCCAACCTTTATGGCGACATGATTCTTTGAAATGCTTTAAAAGGTCCCAGACTCTAGGCATTTTCGAGAGTTGAGCCAATCTAAACACATCACTGAAAGATTTTTATAGAACTATATTCTAGTTCTCGCCGTAGGATTTAAACTTATTCTACATAAATTTCGCAAAATCGTAGCCAAGATAGTGGATCTTTAAAATAATTGACGAAGAAATTTCGTTTTTCCTACAGTTTTCCGATAGCAAAGGATAAATTACGCAAACTGTAAACACTTGTCTTTGTTGAGAAGGCTCACTTTATGAAGGCGAAAAATCAACTCGTTTTTCTTGATGATTTAGATTGTGCTATACTAAGGATTCTTCAAGTAAACGCTAGACAAACCTACACAGAAATTGGGCGGCGTTTAAATTTGGCGCATTCTACGATTTATGATCATATAAAGAAAATGGAAGAACGTGGAATTATCAAGAAGTATGCTGTTGTGATTGACCATAAAAAGGCTGGAGTGGATTTTCTTACTGCTATTGTGACTATTTTCACTGATCCGAAAGAAAGTGATATGGTTGCGAAAAAACTGGCGAAACACAAACAGGTGTCGGAAGTTTTTACTTCGCTCTCTGAGGAATTGCTTATAATTGCGAAAATAGTGGCGGAAAACCAAGAGAAACTGCATTCCTTTATCGCGCAATTTGTTGCTCCTCTACCGGGTGTGCTGCGGATTCGAACTTCCATTATTACAAGGAAATACAAAGAAGAAAATTTCTCCCTCTAGGCCAGAGATTAATTAGGCGTCTTTAAGGTCAGCTTTTCAGCAAGTTTTAGGGTATCTTACTAGTTTTTCTTTGTCGTCTCTTTACCCAAGACATTGTTATAAAGATGGCAGCGATGAGCATAGCATTTAGGCTTATCCAAGTGTGGTGTAGAGGCGACTTTATAGAAACCGTGAAACCTCCCACAATGGAAGATTTGTAGTGAGCGGTAGCTGTGTGAGGTGCGTTCATGTATATATGGATTGATTTGACGCCATCGCCTTGCGAGACGCCGTCTACAGTCCAGTTGAGGAATGTATAACCTGTAACAGAAGGCGCTGTAAGAGGCACATTCGTAGACTCGTCATACCAGCCTGTACCTGGAATTGCCACAATTCCTGACGGGTTGGTTTTAACTGTTAGGTAGTATTGTGTTTTCCAGCTTGCTATTGCGGTTTTTGGTCCATCCATGAGAATTGGGTCGCTTTGAGCGTAGTTTGTTCCTGAGGCGTCTCCGCCCCAAGAAGTGAATATTCTGCGAGTTCCATTTCCATGATCTATTGTGCTAATGTTTAAAGTTGCGTAAGCAGTGCTGCCACTGTCATACAAGCCTTCCCCACCTAAGGTGCCGTAGGGAGAGGAGACTGTCAAACAATATTGTGGCAATGTTACTGTGACGCTGGTTGTGCTTAGGCATGCGTTATCGTCTGTGTCTTTTTCGCCGGGCACTGTTGATGCTCCTGTGTTAATGAAATACGTTCCTACTAGAGCACCTGTTGTGGTCCAGTTGAAATTGAGCGTCTCTGTTGTGTTTGGCTGTAGGTTTGTGACTGTTTTTGTTTCGAGGAGTGTATCGTTGAAGTAGCAGTTTACAGTGAACGTCTCAGGCTCTGTTCCTTCGTTCTCAACAACAACTTCTACTGTTACATTTTCTCCTTGCGTTACTGTGGGGGGTGAGGGAAGTTGACTTATGATCGCAACATCATGTATTACGATTTTGACTGTTGAAAGAAAGGTGCATATGTTGTTTGTTTCGTTGCTTTCGGTAATTTCGTAGCTTGAGTCAGCTTCAGCATTTATTGAGTATGTTCCTGGCGGTATGCCTGTGGTGTCCCATGCAAACGAGATGGTGGTTTGACCGCCTGTTGCCAGATTGTAAACACGTATAACCCCAATTGGGTTACTGTCGTAGTGACATGTAACATTGAAGGTTTCAGAGATGTTGCCAAGGTTTTTCACTGTTACGTCCACTGCAACAGTATCGCCTTGACAAATAATGGTGCTTGTAGAAACTTGGCTAATTGCAGCCACGTCACGTATTATCGCGGTAACCGTAATATCGGTGTCACCGCTGTCTGAGACTGGGTTGCCACTAAACGTGTCTGTTCCTGAGGCTATAATGTCCTCTTTGTGATTTAGGGATATTAAGCTGGGAGAAGTTGGCGTTATGCTTATTCTAAAGGTTAATGTTGCGTTTGTTCCAGGAGCTAGAGTTCCAACGTTCCATACAATTTTTGGAGGTGGGAGCGCAATGATAAAACCTTGGCTTGGTGTTCCTACACTTACGAAGGTCGCATCTGAAGAGATTGTTTCATTTACTTTGACATTGGAGACATTGCTGCCTCCAATGTTCGTTACAATGATTGTCAATTCATAAACTGTTTGTAATCCAACAATTGGCGGATCTTCTCCACTTATGACAGCGGTTTTAACTTTATCGACAAACAATTTTCCCATTTGACTAGGCGAATACAAAGTTACAGCTTCAAAGCTTGTGCAGTTATTGTTGTTTTCATCAATTTCAGTTATGGCATTGCTAGAGTCAGCCATTGCGAGAATATAGTATGTGTTTGGCTCGACTCCTGTTGTATCCCATGCAAAAATTGTGTTGGTTGAGGTCTTTTGTGCTAAGTTTGTTATGGTTTGATAGCTTATTGGGTTAGTGCCATAAAAGCATGTGACGTTGAAGGTTTCAACGAAATCCCCCATGTTGGACACTGTTACATTTATGTTAACTAGTGTTCCTTGAACCACACTTGTCTTGTCTGGAACTTGAGACACCGTGACTACATCGTGAACTGGTGCTGGCTGAATTGTTACTATTGCAGGTGAGGTGCACCAGTTGTCTTGTTCGTCTGTTTCAGTTATTGCTGCCCTCGAGTCGGCCCAGCTTGTAATTGTATAGTTGCCTACAGGTATGCCTATCGTATCCCAGTCAAAAGTAAGTGTTGTTTGTTGTCCAGCAGTTAAATTAGCCACAAGTTTTGTTCCAATTGCAGTGTTGTTGAAGTAACATGTGACATTGAAGGCTTCAATTTGAGTACCTTTGTTTTCTAAACCTACTTGAATTGTGACATGCTCACCCTGCTTCACAATTTGAGGTGTGGGAACTTGGCTTATTGCTGCAACATTGTGAACTATTATAGGTTGCTCTTCATCTATTCGGTCTGCTGTAGGAGATTGGTCAAGGTTGGGATTTTGCTGATCCGTTGACCAGAACAACTTGTAGGAGGCAGGATCTCCAATAGAAGCCCAGTTTATATACATTTCAATTTGATCGGGAACGACTATCCTCCATCCCCCAATATTTGGGTCAGTAATTTTATAGTTGGCGTAATTTGTAGGAGGCCATGGCTCATATTCGCCAAAATTGTTGTCGTTGTTCGCGTCAAAGAGTAAATACATTTCTCCGAGTCCATTATGATCAGTATCTTCTACGAAAAGAACGTATTCAGCGTCGATTACATTTCCGCCACTATAATACATATTGTTGTCAAAATCAATGAACCATTTGTATCTGCCGTCTCGATTTGGCCATTTCATGCCCGGTATGTCGTAACATTGAAGCTTCAAGTAGAGATAGTCATTGTCGTATTGATAATAGGCATATTCAACGTCCCGCCAATCGTCTGCTGCCCCATCTTCGTTCTTGTCCCAATCAATTTCAATCCACTGTTGCGGCCATGTTGGCTGAGCAGAAACATAAGGTATTTCGATAACTGCAAAATTAAATGAAATAACTAGAATTAGCATCAGACCTACGATAACTCTTAGCAGGCTGAACTTCAAGGGTTCTCCTTCTCCCTCGGCAACTAACTATTTAGATCCAAAGACGATTTAAAGTTTCTGGAACTATTTTCTATTAGCTACCGTTAATTTGTATAAAAGATTCATCTAAAAAAAGATTTTGTTAACATAATCTTTATTGCAAGTCTCTTGTTGAATTAAGATAAAAAATAAGTTCCCTCATTTTGAGCATACATAAAACTAAAAAAGAACTAACAATAAATTTACGCATTTGACCATAATAACACGTGACCCTTTGGTGGTGACAATGCAAAAAATAAAACGACGGTTCATAAAAGAAAAAGAAGCAAAAAAACTGCTCTCAGAACTCTTCAAAAACACGAAAATAAACCTTCAAGAGTTACCAACATTAAAGCCGCCCATCGAAATCGCTAAAACAAACAATGAAGAAATATTTTTCATTAACAAAGAACCAATCTTTGCAAAATCAAACAACAAGCTCTTCCCCACATTAGCATCAGACAAAATCCTAAAGAATCTGCCAAAAGCCACAGTCAACATGGGAGCAATCCCACACATTTGCAACGGAGCAGACATCATGGCTCCAGGCATCGTCCACTACGAAGGAACTTTCAACAAAGAAAACATCGTCATAATCTCCGACGAACGCCACCAAAAACCCATAGCCATCGCCATAGCACTTTACAATACCAAAGAAGCAAAAAACCTTGAACACGGAAAAATCCTGAAAAACATCCACTACATAGGAGACAAAATATGGAACACAATAAAACAACTAAACCAAACAAAATGAAACAGAAGGCCATATTTGGTGTCTATTAGAAGCATATAGCAGACTGTCTAGTCAAAGCAACAAACCCACAAAAACTCCAACTCTTTCAATAATACTAAGGCTTTATAACTACATCATAAATTAAAACAGTGTGGAGACAAGCAGATGTCAAAGATAAAAGAAGCAATAATACTCTGTGGCGGACAAACTTGGATGCTGAAACCAGAAGCCCAAATACCTAAGCCACTACTAAGTCTCGGCGACCAGACAATCATCGAAAAGCAAGTTAACTGGCTCGCAAAACACGGATTTAAAAAAATAGTTCTTGCAGTAAGTAAAGACCTCCTCGGATACATCGTATTAAAAACTGGTGTCTATAAAAAATTCAAACAAACAAAAACTGCTAAGGTAACAATGTCAATCGAAGACAGCAACCTTGGCACAGGGGGCGCCTTGAAAAAAGCATGCCAACAAATCCAAAGCGAAACATTCTACGCATGTAACGTTGACAACCTTGCATTCGATTTTGATCCAAATAAGCTACTTATAGAATCCGACAATTCAATAGTTGTACTGCTAGCAAAACCTACAATACCCTATGGAAAAGTCAAAATCAAAAATGATTACATCAAAAATTTTGAAGAAAAACCCCGACTAGATTTCTACGTAAACGCTGGACACTATGCTATGAAAAAAAGCATCATACTAAAACACTTCCCTACTACAGGAGACTTCGAAAAAATGGTGCTGCCAAAACTAGCAACGCAAAACGCTCTAAAAGGCTTTAAATACCATGGCACATGGATAACCATCGACACATTCGATGATTACATGAATGCCCTCAACCTATTCGGGGCTTAAACTTAAATCCCAAGAAATAAAACAACAAATAGGTAGGATTCTCTATGGTCATAGCTGGAAAAGTCTTCAAACTAACTCAACCTCAACCACTAGACGAGATCGAATCAAAACTGGAGAACTACAAATTCCAAGAAGAATATTCAGAAGGTGACTACAACTTTACACTAATAACAGAAATAGCAAACCTATTACCAAAAGAAAATGCCGTTACAGGAATCTACTCCCATGACTACGTCATACGCGTATTTCATAGAGGCAAAGTCATTCCAATACCAAAAACCATAGAAGCGGTTTTCAGCTTCCGGCATTTTGACGGAAAAGTGCTGTTAACAGTAGTTGAGAAAAAGCGAATGGCAAACTTCATCGCCAACAAAATAAGCGATATCCTATTTGAAAAAGTTGGAAAAATAATTGAAGCACAAATTCCGCCCAAAACTCTTCAAAATTTCCACTTGAAAAATCCAGAAGACACCAAGATAACTTTCTTCGATAACGTAGACATTCCCAATATAGACAAACTCTCACTCTATGGACCAAATTTAGTTGGCACTTCAGTTTTTGATGAGTATTCTAAGCACGGAAACGTTTGGTATATTGTAACACGGGCAAAAGAATATGGATATGTCGTTGGAATCACGCGAGACGCTTCTGTAACAATATTCAACCTGACAGATAAAGAGAAGTACTTAGAATACGTTGCAAAAGAAATCCACTCTCTAATCATCTAGGAGCTACTATTCTTGCCAAGGATGTCGTTCTATTTTCAAAGAAACACTCTTTACTGGAGCTGTGGGCAATGGGATTTCCTTAGGCAACTTTTCAAGTGACACTATACCTTTCGAAAGCTTCGCTGCTGCTTGCAGAGCAGGTGCCCGAAAATAGTAACAGTAAACTGGGTTACCATCACAAAAATGTTTCAAATCAAAGTCAGAAAGCTCCTCATCAATATTTTCTGCTGACATTTTCACGCACTTTTTCTTTGAAGCGTTTGAAAGGTATGGGCACTTCATTTTTGGCACGTCTGTTTTTGTGTTGAACAGTTTTAATGTTTTTCAAATCTACACTATGTCTTTAGCGAGACATATAGTAAATATTACTATGTCAGAATTAGAATTTAAACATTCCGTTTTAGGAGATGTAGACAATGTGTATGCTTTTTATTTTCTTATGTAATTTGTTAGGTGAGGCTTGGTTTGTTTGATTGTTGGCATTCTTGGAAAGGATGTTGAGGGATGGGGAACTGTGCAGTTAAGAGAGTCTCTGAAGAGAAGGGATGCGTCTTTTGTGTTTTTCAGTTTTCCCAGTCTTGTAGCGAAAGTTGGTTATCGGTGTGCTGTAGGAGTAAATGATATTGATGTCGCTAGGGATTTGCCGGCATTGATTATTCGGCATGTTGGTCGTGGTTCGCTTGAGGAGATTATTTTTCGGATGGACTTGTTGCACAGTCTTGAGCGTCGGGGTGTCTTGGTTGTTAATCCTGCTGGAGCGATTGAGCGGTGTGTGGATAAGTATTATGCGTTGGCGCTTTTGGATGAGAGTGGGTTGCCAGTGCCGCGGACTGTAGTGACTGAAAGTGTAGAGGAGGCTTTAGTAGGTTTTCATGAACTGGGAGGTGATGTAGTTTTGAAGCCTCTTTTCGGATCGCAGGGAGTTGGTTCGACACGGATTTTCGACGCAGATGTTGCTGCGCGAATTTTCAGTTCCATAAGGTTTTATCATGGGGTCCTTTATCTTCAAGAGTTTGTGCCTCATGGAGATTCTGATATTCGTGCTTTTGTGGTGGGTGATCGTGTTGTTGCTGCCATGCGGAGAGTTGGGGATTCGTGGAAGACTAATGTGAGTCAGGGTGCTCGACCTGTAGCGATTCAGATTAGCGAAGAATTGGAGGCTTTGGCGGTTAAAGCAGCGAAGGTTGTTGATTGTAGAGTTGCGGGTGTGGACATTCTGGAAAGCAAGGATGGACCATTGATTATTGAGGTTAATAGTCAGCCGGGGTGGCGTGGGTTGCAGTCTGTTACGCAAGTAGATATTGCAGATTGTATTGTTGATTATGTGTTGTCCGAGGTAAAAAGAAGATGAGCATAATAACAGAAAATGTAGCAGTTTTAAAGATTGATGTTGCTAATGCTCAAATGAAAAGTAAAGAAGATCTTGTGGCTAGAGAAGTTCCGTTGCATGTTTTTCTAGGTGGAATTCACTTTGTTTCTATTCTTTGTTCGCCGGCTTTGTTGAAAGAACTAGTAGTGGGACACTTGTTGGGCGAGGGTTTAGTGAGTTCGGTAGATGAGATTGTTAGTGTAGATTTTGATGGTGAAAATCGTTGTGAAGCAACTTTACGAAAGACTGATATTGAGAAGCATGTTGTTGTTTCGAAGCCTTTTGCACAGTTGATTGTTTCTGCGTGTAGTGGTATAGGTTATAGATCGCTTGGGGAATTGCTTGACACCATTGAGTTGAAAAGTTTGCCTTTTTGGCAGATTGAGGCGAAGATTCTTTCAGAGTGTGTTAGACTGTTGAATGTGCTGGCTAGTACATTCAGGAAAACTGGAGGTGTGCACGTTGCTGCGTTGTTTAAGCGTGATGGGGATTTAGTTGCGTTGGCTGAGGATGTGGGAAGGCATAACGCGGTTGACAAGGTGATTGGTGTGGCATCTTTGAGCCAACAGGATTTAAGCGGGTGTTTTTTGGCTTTGAGTGGACGGTTAACTGGGGATATTGTTTTAAAGGCGGCGCGCGCGGGGGTTTCGATTGTGGCGTCTTTGGCTGGAGCAGTTGATTCGGGTGTAAAAGTTGCTGAGAAGACTGGGGTGACTTTGGTGGGGTTTGTGAGGGGAAATGGAATGAATGTTTATGCACATTCAGAGAGAATCAAGGTGTGAGAGTTTTTGTGGTTTTATCTAGACTTTATATGCTCCAAAGTATTCAACTCTGGCTCAAACGTTTTCATTTTTCTTTTTACCTCCCTTCAAGGCAAAGATGAGGCAAGCTATTCCACCAAGAAACACGCCTAGACCTGTTGCGTAGATAAGCACGCCGTGTGTAGCGTATAGGTAAGATATTCCTAGAATTATCAGTATGACTCCACAAGTCAAAATTAAGGGGACATAGTATTTAGCGTATGCCCGATATTTCGTCCATGAAACACTCATAAGCGCGAACATTAAACCTACTTGATAGAGGTCTGTTCCAACCCAGTTGATTAAACCTAAAAACACAAGGCTCAACCCAAGAACAATAAAAACGCCTAGGTTGATTGTGTCACTCTTCACTTTCTTTTTTATTCCTAAAGAACCGAAAAGTAGAAACACAAGTCCTGTGACAATGATGCCCGTGGAAGTCTGTATTATTCTGCTAAGGTCAGCGAATATGTAATGGCTGGTGTCTATTCCCAAAAATCCAAACACATAACTTAATCTTCCAAACAAGGTGTTAGCATATATCCAAGACAAAAATCCAAGTAAAACACACGCTATTCCCATTCCAACAATGATACCGTTGCCGACTTTTTCATCCATTTTTAACACCTAACCAAACTTATTTGCATTCTTCTTCCTCTTTTTCATTTTGGCTAGGGAGGTGATGGAGCATTAGACCCGCAAAGAACATTAAACCTCCAACAACGAGCAAAACACTAATTACTCCAGATTCTTGGTTCGACATCCTCTGTAGTACTGCAACTATAATCAAAATAGGAACCTCCCCAGTTCAAGTATCAATCCGTTGTTGTTTATTAAAATTTCGCTTTTGTCCGTCATTTTCCCATTTCCACCTTTTATTCTCTTTCTGCCCTTCCCCTAGGGCTAGGCGGTGACATGCCTCCGACACAGTTAGCGTTGGCTTAAAGTTTTAAACATATCCTGCTAACGGTTATCTTCTCTATGTTTTCACTCTATGCATGGAATCTTAGCCTCAGCAAGTATCTCCTTCACAATCTGGTCGTCGCTGACGCTGCTTCTTTCAGGAACCAGCTTGACAGCTATTACTGCCTTTTTCATTGATACCACCTTAAAATCTCTCTGGATGAGAGCCAAAATGCGTTATATCACCACACACAACAACTACATCTACGTGATACAGTTTCGCCTTTAAAGTGGTTTTTCGAAAAGCTTCGGCGTTGCCGTGAAAGTCGGTAGTTGCTAGGATTCTCAAATAGCACACTTTGGTATACATGAAATAAAGAAATGAAGTCTAAGGTTTATAAACTTCTAGATTTTTTCTTTGTTAGAAGCTTATAAACTTGGAAACCTATCTCACATGCATACGGTTAGGGGGTTTTCCATTCCTCAACGATGTAAAAAAATGTTTCCATAACTTTTCTTATAATAGGCGTACATTTCTCTTTTAGAACGTTTTCGTCCCTGAATTTTCTTTTCCCTTCCAGTTCAGATAGGTTGCAGCCTGAAAGTTCAATGCAATGGATAGAACCAAATTCTCCAGCAATTCTACTAAGGAATTCGAACACCGGACGTTTTGTATTGAGGAAGAGTTGGTTTGGATTTTCTCTTCCGTATTTTTGGCTTATTCCCATTACAGCAACGTTTATTGCTCCACAAATGTTGCCAGTTCTTGCAATTCCGCCTCCATAAGCTGTTGCCGTTTTAGGGTTCGCGTCTATTCCGTAATAATGTCTGAAAATTGCTAGGTAAACGGATTCTGCACAATTCCAATGCTCTACGTTGAAATAGTGCAAGGCCTTGTTCAATATCTCTTCTTTTGCTTCGCTGTCTACCATACGAATACAATAATCATTCAAAGATTTAAAGCAAACTCAGAATTGCTCGCACATGACAGACAAGCGCAAGAAGATGTGCTTCGCAACAATCGCGCACGAAATACATAAGTTCGTCAGTTACTAACTATGAAATTCTAAAAGATGGATGGACTTAAATGGAAGTATCCTTTGTAGAATTTCAGAAACTTGATATGCGAGTCGGGCAGGTTTTGGAAGCCAGCCAAGTCCCGGGTTCGAGAAATCTCATAAGAATGATTGTGGATTTCGGAAACGAAAAAAGGCAAGCAGTTGCTGGCCTTCTGCAATGGTACAAACCTGAAGAGTTAGTGGGCAAAAAGTATGCCTTCATCCTAAATCTTCAACGAAGAAAGTTCATGGGCATAGAATCCCAATGTATGATTTTAGCCGCTGAAAATGATAAAGGGAATGTTATATGCTTGCAGCCTGAAAAGGATATCGAGCAAGGAAGCAAAATAAGCTAATGCACGTATACGAATAGGCAAAGTGGTGATTGAATGTCGGAAATTATAAAAGATGCGGCTCATGGTGGTGTAGGCTGGTCTCCCCGAATGACGTCGCTACGCGATGAACTTGGAAAGATTTGGCGAGTGTGCGGCGTGGAATCCGAGTGGTCCCCTCTCAAAGCAGTTTTGATGCATCGACCAGGACCTGAGATTGAAACTATTACAGACGCCAACCGCACTCTGATGCTTGACGTACCAAACGCTGTTCTGACCAGACACCAACATGACAGCTTGGTTGCAGCCTATCGGAACGCTGGCGTCACTGTGTTCTACGTTGAACCGTGTGATACCCCTCCCCCCAACCAGATGTTCGTAGCCGATCTCTTCTTCATGACGCCTGAAGGGGCGATCTTGGCACGTCCAGCATCTACCGTCCGTGCTGGCGAGGAGCGATTCGTTGCTCAGAAACTTGCTGAATTGCGCATTCCGATCCTGCGCTCTGTACGAGGAAAAGGAGTCTTTGAGGGAGCAGACGCGTCGTGGGTTGATTCGAATACTGTCATTCTGGGAACAGGACTACGTACTAACGCTGAGGGCGCAGATCAGGTGGCAAGCCTTCTTCATGAGATGGATGTCGAGGTTATCAAGGTAGTTCTACCTGACGCAGCAATGCACTTAATGGGAACCTTGCGTTTTATTGACCGGGACCTTGCCGTTTGCTGGCAAACCCGAATCTCTCAAACAGCTGTTAAGGCTCTTCGAGACCACGGATACGCTGTTACCTTCATTCCCGATGAAGAGGAAGCAGTACATGGGATGGCTCTCAACTTTGTGGCATTAGGTCCAAAGCGGATCTTAATGCCATCGGGCAATCCTAAAACTCAATCCTTCTATGAAAATATGGGAATCAAATGCATAACAGTGAAAGTAGACGAACTTCACAAAGCAGCTGGAGGAATTGGCTGCCTAACAGGCATCCTCAAACGGGAGCCAAGTAGATAGGGATGGGCACATCAAATTGGATAATATTTTTTATTGTTTTTTAGTCCTTTAGCTTCGGGTCATTAGCATAAAGGTAATTGCTGTCCTATCAAGTCCTAACTTGGATGGCGCATGCGGTTCACCTTTTCCCTAAAAAATGAAGACTCCAGTCAGAGGGCTTGCATATGTACTCCGCACCTATCAGATGCTAAGAGAAACTTAGAGAAATAATGCGTTTACTGGTGGAACGGAAGGCTAGGGTAGAGCTTGGTTTCTCTGTTCCCTTTGGTCTCTACGCAACTATATCGCTTGTCACTACGACTCTCTGTCATTATAGCCTCTAGAGAACTGATCTCCATAGCTTGTCCCCTTGCATCCATGCATAGTCTGAGCCACTGCTACAATGGCAACTTTTTTTGTCATTTTTTCATCGGGCTATAATAAACTCTATTTCAGCTTAAAACTTTGGGGAAATCACTCCCACTCAAATAAGGTGCTTCAATACCTGTGTAGATTTTACGTTTGTTTAAGCAAGGAGGCTAGATAGTCTGTTGATATGTTTGCTCCGCTGATGATCACTGCGACTTTCTCTTCAGGTTTTGGATGGTATTTGAATAGGAGAGCTGCTAGAGAGGCTGCTCCTGAAGGTTCAGCCAGTATGTGAGCGTTATGTAGAAGTGCCAACACGGCTTCACCGATTTCCTCTTCACTTACCAACAGGATGGTATCCACGTATCTCTTGATTATTCCAAAGGTTAGGTCAAGTGGTTTCCTAGCAGCTAAACCGTCTGCAACCGTGTTAACAGAATCTACTTCTACGATTTTTCCAGCCCTCCAAGATCGGTAGACAGCTGGAGCTCCCTCGGATTGAACCCCCACTATCCTTAATTTTGGGTTCAACGTTTTCGCGGCGATAGATATTCCAGATATGAGGCCGCCACCGCCTACAGGAACGATTATAGCGTTTAAATCTGGGACATCTTCGAGCAATTCTAAACCAACGGTTCCCTGTCCCGCGACTACGAAAGGGTCTTCAAAGGGATGCACAAAGGTTGCTCCAGCTTCCTTTTGTATCTCAAGAGCCTTAGAGTACGCTTCATCGTAGTCCTTTCCATATTTTACGATATCAGCCCCATAACTTTCTATGGCTTCAACTTTTTCTTTCACAGCGTTTTCGGGCACAACAACCACGGCTTTAGCTCCATAAATCTTAGCTGCGTAGGCCACGGCTAATCCATGGTTTCCGGAGGAGGCGGTAACCAAGCCTCTCTCTAGTTCTGCTGGGGAGAGACTACATATCTTGTTGACGGCACCTCTTATCTTGAAGACTCCCACCGGCTGAAAACATTCAAGCTTTAAGTAAACTTCTGCGCCTGTCCTCTGACTGAAAACATTAGACAGGTAGGTTGGAGTTTTGGTTACGAGGTTTCTTATTTTTCTACGAGCTTCAAGTATGCTTCGAAAACTTACAACCTCTTCCTTCATATGTTATGCCTTCAGTTCGCTAGAGGATACAGGGTAAAACAGCCTTCTCAAACGCTACACTTATAGTTTATTCTATCGTCAAATAGTCGGCAAGATGCATGCATGCGGATGCTCTAGGGCCCCTACGTGCTGAAATCTGTTCCAAGTGCGATCGTCCGTAATGTGCCTATGGCATTCTTGAGGGGTTTGGGGGTTAAAATTTAGTCCAACCAACCAACCAACCAACCAACTTGGACGACGGTAAACGGTTAACGGACGGCTAAAAGACCTGTATACACCTGATTTGGACACCATTCTTTGGATAAGAATAAGATAGGAATAAGGAAGCATGGAACCGTAGAGAATATTGAGTGGGGGGTAAAAAACACAAAGAAAACTTACCCCTCACAATGCACTCAACTAATGCATGCATGTAGACCCTCGGACTGAGTATTTATGCGCGCAGCCCTCAAGGGAAGGGTATAAAGGATTATGGATTATGAAGTGCCTTTTTTCTTCTGATTAGAAAGGCTTTAGAATTTAAGATTTTGTATATCTAATTGAAGAATTATGGAAACAAAGAGGAAAGCCACAACACTCCGCATTAACCGCAGATTGATTGCTATATTAGCCTTAATAATTGCCACTCTTGGGATACTGGAAATCTACGCCCACACTTATGTAGAACTACACCACTTGTCCACCATTACTGAAGCGGAAGCCTTGAAACTCTCACCTTCAAATTACACAGCCACTTACACCTTTATGAGCAGCGGCGGTCGCTGGCTAACACTATGGAAAATCGAGAAACCGCTACCTTCAGTTAACTATGCTTGGGTGTATCTGTTCAAAATTGAGCAAAGTAGGAGCTTTTTCATTCCAAACATTGACCTTGTAATTCCAGAACTTAGACCAACATCTAACAGCACTGGCGGTCACTTCTGGGCGGAGATAGACGGTATCCTATATGAAAGCAACCGCACAATAATCCGAATTCAATACCACTTCGGAGAAATAGGGACATATCAAATCGATTTCGGCTTGCGGGTCAAGATCTATGAAGAAACACTTTTGGGGTTGCTACCAAAAGAGGAAATCAAGATACCTATGAACACCACTCTCTATTATGGACCTTGATGGAAGATGGCAGAAATGAAAAATGTGGTCTTGCTGGAGATATCTCCAGTTTTGTTGTATTAAAGGAATTACCACAAGCGCGCACATAAGTGAAGGTCTCTTTACTTCAACAAAAACTGTAACATTCTCACTTCTCAAAATGATGTCTGGAAGCTCTTTTCCAACATTAGATTTCTCTTTATAGGCTTTTTCGTGTGTTTCCAGGCTTTCTTTTGCTAGTTCATATATGTGCCAGTTCAATGCTTCAAGAAATGGCAGCACGAATTTTGTTGTTACATCCTGTTCTGACAGTAACCTCTCTTTGATAAGATGTGGATTCTTTTCAACAATGCTGTAGCGCTCCACAACCCTCTTCATTATAAATTTGCCCTGATTCTTGCTAACCATTGACATTCAACCTAATTGAGTTAAAGTTTTAACGTGGAGCCTAGAATAATCCAAACGAGATAACCATTTCATGTGTTAGGTGAACTAAGTGCCCAAGAAATTAACCTACGCCGAAACTGGCGTTGACAGAGAACTGAGAGCAAAATCAAAGATTGCTTTAAAAATGCTGAAACAGACCTACAAATTCAGTGTTTATGGCGAAGTCTTACAGCTTCCTTATGGCAATATTTTTCCAATAAGCGACAGATACCTCGACCTTGCCATAGAAGGAGTTGGAACAAAAGTTCTCTTAGCACAACTAGCCGAAAAATATGATACAATAGGCATTGACGGCGTGGCGATGGTTGTAAACGATGTGATTAGGTCTGGCGCTAAACCCCTAGCCATCGCCGACAACATTCATGCCCACAAGTCTGATCCTTTTCTTGTGAAAGAGTGGATGAAAGGCATAACAAAAGCTGCCACCGAAACCCAATGTATCGTGGCAGGCGGCGAAATAGGCGACGTCGCCGAAATCATAAGGGGACTCAAAAGAGGCAAAGGGTTCGATATTGTAGTGGCATGTATCGGTGAAGTAGACAGTGACCACATAATATTCGGCAACAACATCAAGCCGAAAGATGTTGTGATAGGCTTAAGAAGTTCAGGTCTCCACAGCAATGGCATTACATTGGCAAAGAGAGTCTTGTTTAAAGAGTGGGGCGGCAGATTCGACCCCTATGACGTCCCAGAAGGCCTGGATAGAGCGCTCATTCATGAAGTTTTAGAACCCACAAAAATCTACGCAAAACCGATACGAGAAGTTGTCAAACAGCACAGGATTAAAGGAGCTGTCCACATCACTGGAGACGCCTACCTGAAATTCGACAGATTCACGAAGTTCTCTAAAGGAATAGGGTTCAGGTTTAATAATTTCAAGCCCCAACCCATCTTTGAACTTATACAAAAAACAGCAGAATCATTCGGGGGCATTACCGATGAAGAAATGCTGAAAACATTTAACATGGGTTGGGGCTTTGCCATAGTCGTAGATAGACAGGAACAAGACGACATGTTAGACTGTTTGGAGAAAAGCAAAGACAAGGCAGAAGTCATTGGAGAAGTAACATCCACGAAAAAAATTGTAGCCGTCTATAAGGAAAAGACGTTGGTGCTCAGATAATTTTTTATACTTTTGTTTAAATTTCACTTACAAAAGATTTAAATTTTTAACTGTTTAATTATAACCCATGCTATACAAAGCTCGAGTGGAAGTAAGCCTCAAACCAGGGCATTCCGACCCAGAAGGAGAAACAACCACACGCTCCCTAAGAGAACTCACCTACCCAGTTAGAAACGTTGGAGTAAGCAAAATGTACACAATAATTTTGGAAGCAAACTCCAGAAACGACGCAGAAACCAAGGTAGAGGAGATGTGCAAAAAACTGTTAGCCAACCCCACCAAGGACAACTACAGTTTTCAGGTTGAAGAAACCAAATGACTACTTTCACTCGCCGCAAAACACCTTTCGAAATCTACGAAATAAAAATCTTAGACGCAAACGACAACCAACTAGTAGAAATAAGCCAAGAACTCAGCATCGGCTTAAACCTAGAAGAAATGAAAGCAGTAAAGACATACTTCACCAAAAAAAACCGAAACCCAACAGACGTAGAACTCCAAACCATCGGACAAACGTGGTCAGAACACTGCTTCCACAAAACCTTCAAAGGAACAGTAGTCACTGACAAAGGCAAAATCCAAAACCTGTTCAAAACCTACATAGCGAAAGCAACAACTGAACTAAACCCACCATGGTGCATTTCAGTATTCGAAGACAATGCAGGCATCATAGAATTAAATAACGACTTTGCAATTGCTGCAAAAGTGGAAACCCACAACCACCCATCTGCTATAGAACCATTTGGCGGCGCAGCCACAGGCACCGGAGGAGTCATTCGAGACATATTAGGCGTCTGGGCCGACCCCATAGCCTGCACCGACATCCTAGGATTTGGCCCCTTAGACTACGACTACAGCAAGCTTCCACAAGGCGTCAAACATCCAAAATACCTGTTCAGAGGCGTAGTAGCGGGAATAGGATGCTACGGCAACAACATGGGAATCCCCACCGTAAACGGGGCGATATTCTTTGACGAAAGCTACGTAGGCAACGTAGTGGTTTACTGTGGCTGCATAGGGCTACTCCCAAAGGACAAGTTTGTCAAAAACGCAAAACCAAGCGACACGATCCTCCTGGTAGGAGGTAGAACGGGCCGAGACGGAATCCACGGCGTAACTTTTGCCTCCGCCGAACTCACCAAAAAATCGGAAGAAATTTCTCGTCCAGCAGTTCAAATCGCCAATCCAATCGAAGAAGAAAAACTGAAACGAGCCATAATCAAAGTTCGTGACAGAAAACTTGGCTCAGGCATAACCGACCTAGGCGGAGGAGGCTTATCAAGCGCAGTAGGCGAGATGGCGCACAGAATGGGCTGTGGCGCTCGTATTGAACTAAAAAAGGTTCCATTGAAATATAAGGGATTGGCACCTTGGGAGATTTACGTTTCTGAATCTCAAGAAAGAATGTTGCTTCTTGTCCCAAAAAAGAACCTAAAGCAAGTTATACAAATCTTCAAAAAAGAAGACGTCGAAGCCACCCCCATCGGCAAATTTACCGACGACAACACTTTAAAGATTTATTATGAAGGTCACGAGGTTGCAGATCTGAACATAAACTTCTTGTTTGCCCCACCAAAAACCGAAAGAGTTGCAAAATGGAGCGAAGTAACATTCAAAGAACCCATTTTCCCAGAGCCCCACGACCTAAGCCCCCATGTTCTGAAAATGTTGTCTTCGTCAAACATCACCAGCAGAGAAAAGGTAGTGCGCACCTACGACCATGAAGTAAAAGGAAACACCGTGCTCAAACCCTTACATGGAAAGCTTGCTGGACCCAGCGATGCAGCAGTAATAAAGCCCATAGAAGACAGCTGGAAGGGAATAGTTATTTCATGCGGCATGAACCCCCGCTATGGCAAAATAGACCCTTATTGGATGGCAGCCTCCGCGGTAGACGAAGCCATCAGAAACAACACTGCAGTAGGCGGCCGAAGAATTGCCTTGCTAGACAACTTTGTCTGGGGCAGCCCCGAAAAACCGGACAGGCTGGGAAGCCTTGTTAAGGCATGCGAAGCCTGTTACAAGTTTGCCAAAGAATTCAAAACACCATTTATTTCTGGAAAAGACAGCCTCTACAACGAATCACCGCTAGGTCCTGTGACACCTACACTCTTGATAACCGCTGTGGGCATCACACCCGACATCAGAAAAACAGTCTCACTCGACTTGAAGTCTCCAGGCAATCTGGTTTATGTGGTTGGCAAAACTTTTGCAGAACTGGGCGGTTCAGAATACTATAGACTCAAAGGCTTTGTAGGCAGATCGGTTCCGAAAGTTAGAGTTCCTCAAGCAAAACATGTAATGGAAGCGATGGTTGAGGCGATTGATGGTGGTTGTGTTAGGGCTTGCCATGACATTTCAGAAGGTGGACTTGCAGTTGTTGCTGCTGAGATGGCTTTTAGTGGCAGCTATGGTGTGAAGCTACGGTTAAAGGATGTTCCAAGAGCAAACGATGTTGGTAGAAGTGATTTCACGCTTTTTTCCGAGTCGAACAGTAGATTTCTTGTGGAAGTGTCAAAAAGGCAAGCTAGTAAATTTGAATCCATAACGAGAGATGTTCCTCGTGCTGTTATAGGTGAAGTAACAGAGGAACGTCGTTTTTGTGTCTACGGTTTGAAGGGCGAAAAAGTGGTAGACGCCGATTTGGGCGAAATTTTAAACGTTTGGAAACGTGGCTTGGAGGTGGAGACATGAAGCGCGAAGAAATCCGTGTTTGCATTTTACGTGTCGGTGGAACTAACTGTGATGCAGAGACTAGGCGAGCTTTTCAAGATTCGGGGATGAAAGCAGAAGTTGTCCATTTTAATCGGCTTGTTAAGCAGCATAGTTTGCTGGACTATGATGTTCTTGTTGTTCCAGGCGGGTTTTCCCATGGTGATTACGTTCGCGCTGGTGCTATTTGGGCGAAACGGCTTATGGCGAAGCTGGGAAAGGACGTTGGGAGGTTTGTGGTTGAGGAGCGGCCTATTCTTGGGATATGTAATGGTTTTCAAGTTCTAGTTGAAGCAGGGTTGCTGCCTCAGTTTGACGGAATCAACCCGTTTCCAGAAGCTGCTTTGGGAACTAATGTTCCATCGGGGTACAATTGCAGATGGGTCTCTCTTAAGCGTGAAAGCAGTGGAAACTGTGTTTTTACAGGTGAGATTTCTTTCGGCTCTGTTGTAAGGATTCCTGTAGCCCATTCGGAAGGTCGCTTCATGTTTGCAAAAGAAAACGAGAAACAATATTTGGATAAGTTGCTGGACAACGATCAGCTGGTTTTTAGATACTGCCACTGCAACGGCGAATATGCTGAAGGAGAATACCCATCAAATCCAAACGGGTCTTTCTATGACATTGCAGGCATTTGCGACCCTTCCGGAACAATTTTCGGTTTGATGCCTCACCCTGAACGAGCCTATTTTGGTTGGCAGTTGCCTGACTGGACAAAAAATGAGACCGTGCCAACCTTTGGTGATGGAAAATTAATCTTTGAATCGGTTGCTGAATATTTAACAAAAAAGTTTTAGAAGATACTAGCCTAGAGTTGAGGGAAATGAGTAAAACAATTGAAGTTGTCGATTATGACCCTCAATGGATTGAATTTTATGAAGAAGAGAAACGTCGGATTCTTAAGGTTGTAGGAAATATAATTGTACGAATTGAGCACATAGGAAGTACTGCTGGCCATGATTTAGGAGCCAAAACAATCATTGACATGATGATTGCGGTTCCTCATCTTAGTGACGCTGCGAAGTGTATTTAACCTCTCCTAAACATTGGTTATGAATATGTTCCCGAACATGAAGATTTAATTCCCGAAAGACGCTATTTTCACAGAGGTCATTCCCAAAAGGAGCAGCATTACCATTTGCATATGGTTGAACTAAAAAGTGATTTCTGGAAGAAGCATTTGCTGTTTCGTGATTATCTCCGCACTCATCCCAAAGTAGCTCAGAAGTATTACAAATTAAAGAAAACATTAGCCATTAAGTACAGCTCGGACCGCGAGGCCTACACTATGGCAAAAACACCTTTCATTGAATTTATAATCGCCAAGGCAAAGGAAAAAAGAAAACAGTAAATAAGTTAGTAATGCGTGCTTTTCGCAAGCAAGAAATGGTGGGGGCTTACATTCTTCGATTCCCAAAATTGAGAATTATTCGGCACTGTGCATGATTTTAATTTGCCGTTTTTCTAGTTCAGCTAGGATTTTATTTAAGACTCTCTCTTTAACACCCAGCTTTTCTAAAGGGACAACGCCCCTTTCGTCTATTGCTTTTTGGGCTATCAACTTGGCTAAGATTGAGGCTGGGTATCCTGTGGTTCTTGCCATAGCTGTTATTCCACGTTTTTCATCATAGCGGTCTAGGAGCCAGTAAACGTGATTAGTTCTGGATCCTCCTGCTATTCCGTTTATTTCCACTTTCAATGCCAAAATGTCTTTAATCTCGGGTCTTTGAAGTTTCTCCCCTAAGAGTTTAACGGTAACTTTTCGCGGTGGCAAACGAACGTTCCCAACCTCTATGGGCTGTTCGTCAAAAAAGCCTAAAGCCTTTAGCAGTTTAATCTTTTCAACATGCCCCGGATACCTAAGCGTTTTCTCCCACATAGTTCTAACGCCCTTTACTGTGTGAAGAAGTGTTCTAAGCCCATCTGTATAGAAACCTTCAAGTTTGCCAACACTTGGAAATTCAACCTCTTCCAGCCCAGTTAGCGCTTCCACTTCCACCATTTCGCCATTTTCAACTATTCTTGCTGTTCGGGTATACTCGTCTATAAGACCTTCAGGTGACCATGTAATTGTATACCCCAGAGGAGAAACTGGCTTTTCTGGAAGACCGCCAACCATTATGTAAATGCTTTCAACTCGGTCTAGTTTGCTGATGGAATGGCCTAGAAGCAAATTGCTTATTCCCGGTGCTACTCCGCAGTCAGGTACAACAATTACACCAGCTTTTACGGCATCTTCGTTTAGCGTGAGGGGATTTTCTGACATGTACGAGACATCCACCATGTCTACCTTTGCGTCAATGGCGGCTTTAACCGATTGATAACCAATGTCTCCCGGTAAAGCCCCTACTACTAGGTCAAACTTTTTCATGGTGTTGACAAGTTCATGGTAGTTACGTGCATCCAGTTGAATTCCAGCAACATTTTCCTTATCGATAGCAGCAGTCACCTCGTCAGCTTTACTTCGACGCCTACCAGCCATAACAACCTCGGTTGAAGGCATGCTTTCAGCTAAATCTGCGGCTATGACAGAACCAATGTTTCCATAACCTAAGACAAGTATCCTCATATCAAACCCAACAAGACACAACTAGCTAGTTTTTGCCTATTTTAGCTTTTTTAAAGCTAGGAAAGGTGCACAGAGGAAAAAGTAGCGCTTTCTATAATTACATACTCAATTAATGTAAGTCGTCGAGTCGAGGCAGCCCCGTTCTTGCACCCATCTTCGTTATGCACTTTGACGCCGCAAGATTTCCAAGCCTCCCGCATTCCAGCAAACTCTTGTTTTCAAGCAAGCCGTAAAGAAAACCAGCATTCCACGCGTCACCTGCACCAGTGGTATCGACGACTTTCACTTTGAAAGGCTCTATCACATAGCTTTCTTCACTATTTGATACGAAACATCCCTTCCCGCCCAGCTTAACTCCCACAACTTTTACCCCTTCAGCTATCAACATTTTAGCGGCATCCTCATATTCTTTTCTTGTAAGCAGTTTCAATTCAGTTTCGTTGGGAAACATAACAAAAGCTCTTTTTATAATGGGTCTTAAAGCTGACAAACCCCTTTTAGCATAGAGCATACCTGGGTCAAAACTTACTCTGACGTTGGCTGGAAGTTGTTCAACAAGTTTCTTCTGGCTTTCAAACGATTTTTCGCCTACAAAAGAAGTTAAATGGAGAAGCTTGGTTCCTCTTATATAATCTGCGTTGACTTCTTTCAAGTCTATTGTATCATTGACTCCGGGAGCCACGTAAAGCGCTCTTTCACCCTCTCTGCCAACAAAACCCATAACGACGCCACTTCGTCCACTCTTTGCGATAACTATCCCATTTGTGTCAACACCTTCTATTCTAAAACCACCAAGTAAGAGACGCCCTTCCCGGTCATCTGCAACTTTGCCAACATAACCAGTTTCTAGCCCTAAACGCGCCAAGCCTACGATAGTATTTGCAGCGGAGCCACCGCACGATTCCTTCGATTCGACAACAAAACTTTCCTCTTCTTTTCCAGCTATCTTATTCACTTTGAAAAGCTCATCTACGTTCAAGGCGCCAAAGCCAACAACGTCGAATTTAGTCATAGGAACAGCTCTCGCAGGTAAATCTTGTACTTGCCCAGTTTGCCTCCATAATTGCCAGCGGAGATAATACGGACTCCCTTTACACTACGTGCTGCTTCGATTCCAGCTTTCATCGCTGCCTTCACAGCGTCTAGCGAAACACCATTAATTACAATTTCGGGAATAAAACGAATGTCCTCAGCTACCTTGGATGCACTGGCAAGTTTCTTCTTTAACGAGGGACAATAGATGTGATTGGTCGTAGGGCCGATTGATGGAAATTTGGTTTCAGGTTTTGAACCAGCAGAACATATGCCGAAAGGAACTATAACTCCTTCAACTCTACCGATAGCTTCAAGGGCTTTCCTCCCCGCAGTCATAACCGCCTCCTTGGTTTTACACATGTACCAGAAATTGGCACCCATAACTCCCCTTGCATAGCCCAAATGTCTTTCTATAAGAAAGTCGGGCACCATCAGAGGAATAACAATGATATGACGTCCATAACGTTCTTCTTCCCATTCAAAACCATCTCCACAATGCCCAACCCTCTCCATCATGTCCAATTTTCCTATAGGATTTGGCAAGGCGTTGAAGAGGGCTGTAAAAGGCTTTACGAGGATGTCTTGCCTGATGCGGTAGGACAGTTCAGTTTCAAACTTTTCTAATGCCTTTTGCAAAGGCTTCTTGAAGTCTACGTTGCCCCAAAACTGTAAAACTGCTCCTCTGCGGCTGTCTGGTGTTTCTTTCGGGCTTAGCCATTTTTCGATTCCGCCTTCAACTCTGCCGATGACTATTGAAGGGGTCGCTGTTGCGTCTTCAGCAGCACTGCGTAAAATCTCTTCGTCTTCGGCAGTGATAATTACTCTGCAGTAGAGGCCTTCGAATACTTCTGCGTACGTGTTTTCAACTTTTGCCTTCATAACACACACCTCTGAAGGAAAGGTAAATAAAGCTTAAGCGCATCTCAGCCCAGCCTCCCCACCTTCTCGCCCCTTACAAGCTTCCTGAAGGCGCTGCTTTCAATGGCAAGTTCTTTCATGTTATTAGCCATAATTTTGCTTACTTTTGGCAATGTTTCGGGGAATAAGTTGTGGAGTTTCTTTTGTAAAGAAGGATTCACGTTGTACTTTTTTAGACCTGTGTATCCCCAACTGTCAATCAGATTGTATGCGGATGCTTTGCCAAGCCTGTTGAAAACATCGGCAATAACCGCGACGACAACAGCGTTTGTTGAAAGAACGGCAACTTCGGCTTCGCGAACCGCATAAGCGTTGCCATTAAAAGAAACCGTGAAACCACCGTTTTCTCTGACCAACCTAAAACAGTCAACATCTGTAATGCTGTCACCGACATACATTACACTGCTTAAAACAGTTCCAGCTTTATTAACAATGTTTCTTACTGTCTTTGCCTTTTCAACTCCTCCTACTGGATTGACTTCTTTTAGCATTGTACCCGACTCCATCTGCATAATCTCCTCCCAGAAAATATTATCCAACCGTTTCATCGTCTGTTGGTTTCTTTCTGAAAAATCTTGCACTGATGTTGCCCTTTCAGGGATTTCAATTAAAGGCATTGCGCATATTTCTTGCCTAAACTGCTTAAGCTTCTCCTTCTCCTCACTGCCCATGTAATAAGCGTCAATGTTTAACGTGGTGCAATATGTGTTCTCGTATGGGAAATCTAATGCACGACACAAAACGCGAATGTAATGCTCGTAGCTGGTGCTTACAATAAAACTAAGCATCTTACCCTTTAGAAATTGCAGTGTATCCTTTGCACCTGCCATCAACAAAATGTTTCGAGCAGAAAACTCAACCATCTTCTTATTCGTAATCTCGTGCGCTTTGAGAAAAGGAACAATAAGTTTTAAGGTGTTACCAGCCTTGTATCCATCACGTTTGACAATGTCTGCTAGAACGTCATCGTATCTGCTGGTTTGAGTGAAGAATTTCTCGCCTTCTGGAATAAAGTGGCATGCTAACTCGAAGGCGTTGTCATTTTTTGAAATCGGTCCTTCACAGTCTGTTATGAAGATTTTCTTTGCTTTCTTCACCTGCTCTTACGCCTCAGTCTCTCCATATGCTCTACACTTTTCTGAATATGTTCGCTGGAGGCTATGTCGCTTCTGTTCCAAAGGGCACCGCCTTCCACTGCGTTTATGCCTTTTAGAGAAAGCTCGCGAGCATTGTTGATTGTGTCTGCGATGCCGACGACGGCGACGGTTCTGGAGGTAAGAGCATAAACTTCACCGTCTCTAAGTTCCATAGAAGCAGGATAAACTCGAACCTCGTTCCCAAGCTCGTAGGCTTTTTCCAGTTCTACAGGCTCCCCGACTTCTTCTAGATTCACTTTATCTGGAAACACGTCCATATATCCGCCGTAAGAGGGCGGTACCTTGTAGGTCACCACAGAAGCTTTTCTTTCAATCTCCACTTTCGTCAAGTTGCCTTCTACCATTTTAAAGCAGACATCTACAAAGTCACCTTTCAAAAGTGGCAATATGTTTATTATTTCAGGGTCGCCTGGTCTGCTGTTGTTTTCCAATATTTTCAATCCTTTTGCCGTGTGAGTGAAGGCAACATAGAAAGGAACACCCCTCAATTCGTCGCCACTTCCCTGCTTCTTCATTAAATTAAAGATTCTGGTTACGATTTCAACTTCTTTCTCTCGGTCTTCAGTTGACATGAAAGGCAGAAGATTACCATTGTTCTTGTAAGAACCCATTCCACCAGTATTTGGACCCCTGTCTCCATCAAAGGCTCTCTTGTAATCTCGAGTTTCGGGCAAGGCTACAAGGTTTTTTCCGTCACAAAAAGCTTGAAAACTAGACTCTTCCCCTTCGATTTTCTCTTCAACTATCACTTGCCCATGTTCATAGTTAGCCAAGAAGTGGTCAAATAGTTGTTGGCGAGTGTTAAAGTGGTCTCCCCAGACGCCTACTCCTTTTCCTGTCGCTGGAACGTCCGGCTTCACGACTGCCTGATTGCCTAACTCATCTAGCCACATGTAAACAGCCTTCTTCACACCAGTTGTACTGCGATAATCTGCTGGGTTGAAAACCTTAAATCTCGGGTTAACCAGCGGCGCAGCTTCTTCAAAAAGACGCCTTTGAGCCACTTTGCTTGCTTCGATGGCATATTGTTTTGTTGGGCAAATCATAGGTATGCCTGTTTCTTTCTCCATGACATCTCTTAAACCATTAATTATCGGCTTTTCAGGACCAACTATTCCAAAATTAATTTTGTTCCGCCGTTTCGCAGCAAACTTGCAAATCGTGTTTACATCCAAGTCTGGAACGACAACATGTTCTACTGCTTTTTTTATGTTAAAAGGATTTTTTTGTTTGTCAACAACAAAGATTTCTGTTCTGTACTCTAGACTACGTTGGAACGCGTCTATCATGGCTACTTCTCGGGCGCCGTAGGAAACGACTAAAACGCCCACTTTTTCCATACGCTTTGCCCTCCAATTCTTGTGCAACTAGTGGCTATTATTTTCAAACAAGATTCTCAACATCTATCTCGTAAATTCTTCCCATTTCTTTGTGTCCACTCTCAAATCTTCTGCGCATCCACTTTGCCAATCTCTGCGCGAGAGGCGTCGGATACTTGCCCGTAACACAACCAAGGCACAACTCGTTTTTTCGCATACCAGTGGCTTTGACGAATCCCTCTATAGATTGGTAGTTCAACGAGTCTGCACCTACCACTCGAGCTATTTCCTCAGGTTTCCGCGTGGAACCTATAAGCTCACCGTAGGTTGCCATGTCAATACCGTAGAAGCAAGGTCCTATAATGCGGGGAAACGTGATGAAGAGATGTATTTTTTTGGCGCCCATTTTCCGCATCTTTTCAATTACTACTCTTGTGGTGTCGCCTCTCACTATGCTGTCGTCGACAACTATAAGATTCTTCCCCCTCAGTTTGTGGTCTACAATGTTAATTTTCCGGTTTATAGTCGAATGCCGTTCTTGCGACAAAAGAATAAACGCTCGATCAGTCACATACCGGTGTCTTCTGGTACATTTTTCCCAGCGCAGCCCAGTTTCTTCGTGAAGACCATAAGCAGCATCGTTGCTTGTCTCGGGTAAAGACAAAATTAAATCAGCGTCTTTTATGATATCTGAATTTTCTCTTCCCAGATTTTTTCCAAACTCTTCTCTAACCTCATACACGTATTTACCGTTAAGCTTCGAGTCTGGACGAGCAAAATAAGCAAACTCAAAAGCGCAAAGAGCTCTTCTCTTTTTAGCCATGAGCTGTTCACGCTCAAAACCTCCCTTGGAAGCTGTAACAAACTCTCCAGGCTCTACTTCAAAGCCGTGGTTAAAACCATTTATGTCAAGACCCACCGTTTCAGAAGAAAAAGCACAAATGTTCCCATTGGAGTTGAAACCGCTGCAAAGAGGTCGCAATCCATAAGGATCTTTAAAGGCAAATAAGTCACCTTCTTGGGTTATGCCACTTACTGAAAATGCACCCTCAATTTGTTCCATGCAAGTTTTAACCGCAGACTGCAAATCACAGCCTTTCTTGAGTTCTATTGCAAGTTTTCTGCAGATTAATTCGGCATCACATTCGTAAGTAAAATCGGGGAAAGTTTTACAGATTTCTTTTTTCAGTCGAACGGTATTGACAATGTTTCCGTTAAACGAGATAGCCAACTTTAGCTTCTCTGTCTCCACCGTAACTGGCTGCGTGCCTCTAATTAATGCTTCCTCGTCTAGACAACCCGATGTCGTATATCGTACATTTGCAATGCCGACATGGCCAGGTAGGCGAGTTAGCCATTCTTGAATTTCTTTCCTCTTTATTTTTGGAATGAGGTCTAAACTGTGGTAGATGTTGAATTTGCCGTCGAAAGTTAAGAAGCCGTGGGATTGGTGTCCTCTATGGTTTTGGGCGCGCATGCCCCAATAAACATGTGGAAAGATAGGGTTCCGTTCGAAATCGATGGCACTGAATACGCCGCACTCCATTCCGACAGAGTCTTCCATGTTTTTTCAGTTATAAATACAAGTATTTATCAATTTTGCACATCTTTGAAAATAAGAATTGACAGTAAATTGTAGAAGGAAAGACTGCTATGCCATCTTAGAAACAGTTTTCAACAAGTCGGAGCGAGTTACTATACCTACCACATCACCTTTCTGCATAACTAGGACTCCCGGATTATCTTCCAACAAAGGGCGAATCATACTTACACTTGTGTCTCCTGGAACACACGGCAACGGAGGCCCCATTATATTTTCAACAGTTTCGTCTGCTATGTTAGCGTGTAGGTTTTTGATTATACTTTCTTCCGTCAACGTGCCAATGATTTTGTCGTTTTGCGTTACAGGCAGTTGGGAGATTGCCTGTTTCATCATAACTCTAGTTACTTTTAGAATCCTATCGTTTGGTTTGGCGAAGATCACGTTTCGGGTCATGATATCTTTACATTTTCTTCCTTCTCCTTCAGTTAGCACTTGAAGAATTTTGTTGACTGTTGATAATCTGGGGTCTACTTTCTCGTTTTCTATTTTCGCGATATGTGCTTGGGAGACTCCGACCAGCTGAGCTAGTTGTCGTTGAGTGAGCCCTGCGTCGGTTCTAAGTTTCTTAAGCTGGATGCCTGTCAATATCACGTTTCATAACCCACAGTTATTTTTTATGCGTAACAGATATCGCAAAATATATATTCTCAAGCATTTTATAAGCCTTGCCAAGGTGAACTTCCGTTGAGAAACATAGTAGTTGACCACTCCAAGCACACGCCTATAGAGCAGCAAAGAGTTGAAATCGTGGAAAGAAAGGGACTTGGGCATCCAGACTCGATATGCGACGCTATCATGGACAACGTCTCTGTCACACTATGTAAAGAATATCTAGAAAAAGTCGGCTCCATCCTGCACCACAATGCTGACAAATCCCTACTAGTAGCAGGCGACGTAGAACCTAAATTTGGCGGAGGCAACATAAAAGAACCCATGCTCCTTATAATAGGCGATAGAGCCACAAGTGAAGCAAACGGCGTTACAATACCAGTCAAGGAATTGGCTCTTCAAGCAGCCAAAGAATGGATAAGAAGTCACCTACGTTTTGTTGACCCAGAAAAACATATCCAATATCAAGTTGAATTGAAACCTGGCTCTCCAGAACTCGTCGACATCTTTAACCGAAAAGGAACAGTGCTTGGAGCAAATGACACTTCGGCCGCTGTCGGCTACGCGCCCATGACTAGACTAGAAAGAATCATCTTGAAGACTGAGCAGTATGCTAACTCTCCGTTGTTTAAGAAGAAGTTTCCAGAATCTGGGGAAGACATTAAAGTTATGGGGTTGAGAAAGAACAGCGAACTTAACTTGACAATTTCAATGGCTTTTATCGACCGGTATGTAGAAGATGAGAGAGACTACTTTAGAAAGAAGAGCGAGATTCTTGAAGACCTTCAACTTTTCATAAAAACAAACGTAACATTCGACAAAGTTAATGTTGACTTGAACACGTTGGATGTTGAAGGCCGTGGTGTAGGCGGGGTCTATTTAACTGTGCTGGGCACGAGCGCCGAGAGCGCTGATTCAGGAGAGGTGGGAAGAGGGAATCGTGTTAATGGAGTAATACCTTTGAACCGTCCAACATGCTCCGAGGCTGCCGCGGGCAAAAATCCTGTCAGCCACGTTGGGAAGATATACAATCTTTTGACGCACCGCATTGCCAACAGTGTCTATGAACAGGTGCCGGGGTTAGAAGAGGTTTATATATGGTTGCTTAGCCAGATTGGCAAGCCTATTGACCAGCCGGCGATTGCTGCTGCGCAGATCGTGTTGCAGTCTGGGAATTCTTTGGAAAGCCTTCAGGAGAGTATAGCGGAAGTTGTGGATGCAGAGCTGGCAAATATAGACAAGTTTACAATGGACTTAGCTTATGGAAGAATCCCAATCTGCTAGCTTCTAGGCAAATCCTCAAAATTTTACTACTTTCACTTTCTACTATCTTAAATTTGTTAAAGCTAACCGTTTAGACAGTTGCGAGTTTACATGGAAGTTACCACGAAAAATTGAGTGAGAAAAACACGAATCTAGAAATTGTAGTAAAAAGCCACGGCACCTGAGACTAGGAGGGCATAAAGAAGATTCTGTCAGAATACCCAACCCAACTGGTAGAGTTTGAAGCGGAAAAATGGTTAAAGAGATTATTTCTGATACCTTGAGTGAGCAGCTAGATAGAGTTTCTGGGGGTTTCATTAGAAATGTTCGGGTTTAGAGATATATCCAGTTAATATGCGTGCAGCCAAATCGGTTATTTGAACGCGTTTAGTGCGCATATACGTTAAAAGATGAATCTTCGTGTGATTTTTCTTTATACCCATGTTTCGCCGGAGGAGGCATGTGAGAAGATTTTCAGAAGACCCACATGTACAGGTTTAAACAAGTACAAAAAAAGATTTATTTATCATTCTGAATCCGACTTCAAAATGTTAAGCATTTATCTTTTCATTTCACATAATTTAAATAAGATAGGTTTTAGATGTTTCAATATTCTACAAAGGCAAGTGTACTAGAAATGCTGGATTTGCTGTTATGGATCTTTTGGTTCATACTCGGTGCAAATAGTTTTTGGTTCTTCACTCAGGCTAAAAAATTACGACCTTTAACTTTAGATGAACTTGTTATCTTGTGGAAACTACACAAACAGCAAACGGAATGTGACGCACCGATTTCAAAAATGGAACCAATCATAAACACACAGTCATATGAGTTTGTGAGTTTCAAATGCGAATGTGATTACCGATATTTGTCAAAACGTCTAATCACTCAAAGAGACGCACGTAAGCTTAACATGTTTTCTCAAATACGGGCAAGAAAAGAAGTAATAAGTGAAGTTGCGCGCAAACATATTCAGCGTCAAATATAGAAAAAAGATATGGTGTAGGCAAAGACATAGCTTATCCAGACTTGGTTAAAATTCGTTCATTCGAAAATTTGAAACCTCTAATAAGCTTCGTGTAAAAATGAGTAATAGAGAAGATGTTATGTCTATTAGTATAAAGAAAGCGAAAGTTCACGACTTAGAAAAGCTCTACCGCATTGAAAAAGAATGTTTCACATCTGAAGCTTTTTCGAAGGAACAAACAGCATTTCTCTTAGGAAACCCAAACTCAATAAGCCTTTTGGCTCAGATGAACGATGAAATTGTAGGTTTCATTATCGCATTGATTTATGAAAGGAACAATGAAAAAGCGGGCCATGTCTTCACGTTGGATGTTGCCATAAAGGCTCGCAGAAGGGGAGTAGGGCTGAGACTACTTTGGAATTTGGAACAAATTCTTAGAAGTAAAGGAGTCAATGTTTGTTATTTAGAAGTAAAAGTTGACAATGTGGCTGCACGTGAACTCTATAAAAAATTAGGCTATGTTGAAATTGAGCACTTGAAAGACCACTATTATCTAAGAGAAGATGGAGTTAGACTACGGAAAATTCTGCAGTAGTTTGCTTCAAGTCATATAGCTACTTTTCTAGGAACCAAAGGTAAAGGTTTCTTCGTGCGTCAAACTCCCTTTTAAGGGCTCCACTTTCCACCTCAACCAACACAAGCTCAGCTGTCGCACCAACCAGACATCCTGGCAAAATATGACCCCCAAAAGCATCACCTTTATTGTCGCTAACCACTATATGCCCATGAACAACAAGCTCAGCCTTATCTTTAACAGAAATGTTTCCCATGCACGAAACTATTTCCAACGGGCCGTCTTTCTCAATTGGCTCATATTTTCCTTCTTTGTAGTAGCCTAAAACTGTTTTTTTCAGGGTGCCTATGAGGAAGAAGAAGCCGGAATTGACATTGTTTTGTTTAGCTGTCGAAGTAATAGTCGTAAGCAAGTCCTCATCTTCAAAGAGCCTAGAAAAAACTACTCTTTTGATTTTAGATTCAACACTTTTCATATTAAGCCTCCTTATGCACTGCCTAGCGCTATAATGTTAAAAATTTTTTGGAATGCTCATTCGTTATTTACATAGTTAGACTCGGATTCAGCATCGTTATTACAATTTCATAATCATTATATCACAAATACACCTCTTCAAAATTGTGATTCACTTGCAAACAAAAATAGAAAACCATAGATTGAGCGCATTTATCAATGGTCTTCTAAGCGGCTTAGGTTTGATTCTAATTATATGGGGACTTGCTTCTATAGTTACACTATCCGCAAGCAGCGCCACCGTTTACATAGGCCTCATCTTGTTTGGAGTACTTGTGTTTGTGGGTGGTGGGTTCCGCGAAGCTTACATATGGGGCAGATTTTCAATGCAACCAAGCATTCGAAAGAAAACTTCTATAACACGAACCCAACCCGTAGCACCGTTAAAACCAACAGCGCAACCACAACAAACAAGAGCAACAGCTCAGGCGGCATCTCAAGAACAAACAGATCCGAATCGTGTGACAACGGAACAAATAACAGAATATCCTGTTGGAACACAAACACGCGAGACTGTTGTTTACGAGCAAGAAAGGCAGACGTAAACCTAACGTGTTAGTGCGTACACTCCACAAGCCTGCTGAATTATTTTGTTAGTGTAAAACACGATACTAACCGCAACGAAAATTTTCGAGAAACAAAATCATCCAAAAGAGCGAAACCACGAAGACATAACACTTATCTAAATTACCTCTGAATAGCGTGCTGTGAGGAATTTCAGATGATTAAGCTCAAGGCAAAAATAATTGATTTAGAAGTTGGCAAACGAATGATTTTACTTCACGAAAAAGACGTTCAAGAAATCGGAATTTTAGCTCACGATTGGGTGAAAATCACTTTTGGAAAACGAAAGGCAGTAGCCTTCGTTGATACTACAAAATCTTATTTGAAACAGGGAGAAATCGGAATTTTCAGAGATGTTTATGAAGAATTCAAGGTTAAAGAAGGCGCAAAAATCTCTGTTTCCTCGGCGAAGCCGCCAGAATCGATAAAATTTATTCATAAGAAGATGAATGGCAAGCCTTTAACTAAAGAAGAATACCACGCTATAATACAAGACGTCGTCAACCACAGACTTGGCGAAGTACAGATTGCTGCTTTCCTTTTAGCCGAGGAATTTCATGGCTCAACAATGGACGAAATTGAATACTTAACCCGCGCCATGGTTGAGACAGGAACGATAATCGATTTTGACCGCCCATGCTATGACAAACACAGCATAGGAGGTGTGCCGGGCAACAAAGTCACACTGCTAATCGTTCCCATCGTAGCAGCAGCTGGACTGTTGATTCCAAAAACTAGCAGCCGCGCTATAACCAGCGCCTCAGGAACCGCTGACACAATGGAAGTGGTTGCTGACGTTGAATTCGACGCCGCAGAACTAAAAGAAATTGCATTAAAAACCTCTGGAGCAATCGTCTGGGGCGGAAAACTCGGCATTGCACCAGCTGACGACTTACTAATTCGTATTGAACATCCACTGGATATAGACCCTTTTGGACAAATGCTGGCAAGCATTCTTTCCAAAAAACTGTCAGTTGGGGCAGATCATGTAGTAATTGACATTCCTGTAGGAGAAGGAGCAAAAGTCACTACGGTAGAAGGTGCAAAAAAATTCGCTAAAAGTTTCGTGGAACTAAGTGAGCGCTTCAACATACACCTTCAATGCGGCATCACTTATGGAGGACAACCCGTCGGGCACATGGTAGGTCCAGCATTAGAAGCACGAGAAGCATTAATCGCACTACAAGGAAAAGGACCGGCAAGCCTAGCTGAAAAATCCACAGCATTAGCAGGTATACTCCTAGAGATGGGATTTGTAGCCCAACCGGGCCAAGGTAAGGATTTGGCTAAAGGAATCCTTGCTTCTGGAAAGGCTTTAGAAAAAATGCGAGAAATTATCGAAATTCAAGGAGGCCCCCCAAAAATTCGCCCCGATGACATTAACATTGGACAACACACCGTGGCGCTTAAAGCGCCTTGTGATGGATTTGTAACGAACGTCAGCAATGCTGCAATAACTGCCATCGCTAGAGCGGCTGGAGCTCCCCGAGAAAAAGGGGCAGGAGTCGCGTTACGCTGGAAGAGGGGATACAAGGTGAAGAGAAATGATGTTTTGTTTGAAGTATACGCTGAGCGAGCGTCGAAGCTTAACGACGCTTATAACTTAGCTTTATCGATGAATCCTGTTACTATAGAAGGGATGCTTTTACACAAAATCCCAGAATTTTAATGGAAAATTCTAAAGTCTCAGGTTTGTTAGAATAATTAGGAAGTTGGAGAAAAGAACTGTTGGCAGGGCTACCAGAAAAGGAGGACTCAAGGGCGTTTGAAAGCTTTCGCCGTCTTAGTGTGTAATACCACTTGGAAATGTGGACGTGTGGAAAGGCAAGTAGTCAATTATCTGCGAGCGCAATTTACTAGGTTTGGTCATGTAAAAATGCCACTAAGAGAAATCTTGTTACACTTCAAGCTGAGTGGAAAAAAGAAAAATGAGTTTCTCGACGCCATAAAACGTCTTGAAAAGCGACACATAATCAGGATTGAAATGTTATAAAGCTATTTTTCTAACAGCAGATTTCTAGCGTTTTTAATCCATGATCAGTGATTTTTGATGAGATTTGTAGTTTTTCTGCCAACTCTTCAGCAGAAGCTGCCGGCAAGCTATTACTGTAGCAATACCCAGCGCTTTCAGTTGCTCAGCTCTTTTTTCACCTATTCCTTTATTCGTGTTAACTCCATAAGGGATTCAACAGCTGGAGAAGGTATGATGGAAAGCAGTTTCTGTTTCTTAGGTCGCAGACTGTAACCAAAAATGAAAGCTGTAATTCCGAACAGGGCTAAGACAAAAACAATCGCATTGTAAATCAGCATTCCGCCCATAGGTTCTTCTAAAGAGGCACTATTGAATATGGTGTAACAGACCACTACTAAGAGTATTACGCCGAATATGTATAGGAGATAATCCGAACGCAATTTTTTCCCTAGCCAGCATTATGATTTGTTTGAGCACATAAATAACTTTTCCAGCATCTTAAAGATAAAAAAGGGAAGAGGAAGCTATTTTCCTACCACTTTTCTCGTAGCAATCTCGATGTCTTCTTTCTTCACAGTCTTACGTCCTGCGTGCATTGCATATTCAATCGCTTCTTTAGCGATTTTAATGCCAATATCTTCAAGGGCGACTGCTAAGGCATTTGCTGCACTTTCGCTCACTCTGTCAGCTTTGGCTTTTTTGATTATTCGGTGCATAGGCGCAATAGACAACTCTAAATTAGCCATTTAACCATCTCTGTAGCCTCTTTTTCTATTTAAGCCAGTATTTAACCCTTATCCTCAGTTCTCAGACAAAATTCTTTCTTAGCAGTCACACAGCAATACATAAAAACCAGCAACGAACACTGAAAAAGCCATGAGATTCGTAGACGCGCATGTACATCTGTCAGATTCAGAATACGAAGCGTACATCGACGAAATTATAAAAGACGCTAAAAGGTCAAACGTTGTTGCTTTGGTGTCTAACTCGATGAATCTGCAAACAAGTCTCCAAAGCATTAAACTAGCTGAAAAACATCCTAAAGTTGTCTATGCTGCCTTGGGAATCCACCCGTGGAACATCAAAGGACTGCTTCCAAACGAATTAGAACACACAACAAACTTGATCCTTAACCATAAACAGCATGAAAGAGTAGTTGCAATTGGTGAAATAGGCTTAGACTACAAGTATTTGAAGGAAGGAAAACAAGAGCTTCTTAACATGCAGTATGAAGTGTTTTGCAAGATGTTGCAGCTAAGCGAAAAACTTTCCTTGCCAGCAATTATTCACTCAAGAGGAACCACATCGAAAATTATGGACATACTTTCCTCTTACAACATCAAAAAAGTACTGTTACACTGGTTTAGCAATCCGATGAAATTACTGCCTGAAATAGTGGAACGTGGATATTATATCACTGAAGGCCCTCTAACAGTTTATTCAAGTCACATAAGGGACATTGTACGTCGAATTCCCCTCACCCATTTGCTGACTGAAACCGATGGTCCCGTCCGCTACTTCGAACCTCCTTTTAAAGGAGAAATGACCTCACCCACGTTTATACCTCAAGTGGCAGGTGCAATAGCTGAAATAAAAAGTAAAGAAAAATCAGAAGTGGCTGAACAGATTTTCAAAAACTTTGAGAGTTTTTTCGAAATAGAACAGACATAACCAAATTGCTTTTATGGAAGTCACAATTATTAAAAAATGCCAAAAGAGGAAAGAATTGTAAGGATGAATGAAAACTTTGGGGAAAGTGCGGCCAGAACATGTGAAAAAAAGCGCCCGCGAACTAGTAGCACTATATCCAGATAAGTTTAGTACCGACTTTCAAAACAATAAGAAAGTTGTAGAATCGTTAGCTCAAATTTCTTCGGCTAAGCTTAGAAATAGGATAGCAGGATATATTACCAGGTTAAAATCAATTGCGCATGCAGGAGAAGCAGAAGAAGGCGCTGAAGAAGAGGAAGAGTAGGAGTTGAAGACTAGATGTCTACAATGGGTGATTACAGGAAAGGATGGGCGCTCCGCTACTTAAGAGAGGCAAAGGCAGAACTTCTAGCAGCTCAGAAAACGCCTTCTATCGCACACAGTTTAATTCTTGAAGCCATGAGAAAGGCACAAGCAGCAATATACTACAGCTTAGGTGACCCCGCCTTCATAGAATCCATTGTATATCAAGCATTTTACAACCAAGAACAATCAACTGACGAACCCGTGCTTAAGTGTTTAATCGAAATTGAGCGGACAATACAGAAGCTTTCCCAAACACCTGATTCAAAGCTTCCTAAGACATTTGAGCATGTTGACGATATCTTACAGATTGCGTCCGATATTGTTGAGCTTTTCACTGGAGAAAAAGCGTAATGCGATTTTGTCAAATTTCCTGATAAAAAACAGCATAAAATTTTAATCTGGAATGATAAAGCTGACAATCACAATAAAAGTAAACCTTGTAGGCGTTCTACGAGAACTAGCCGGAAAAAGCACTGTCTCGCTGAAAATTGACAGCTCTGCAATTGTTAAAGATGTTATTTCTGAACTCACAAACTCTTTCTCATCCGAATTTAAACAGGCTTTGATTGATTCAGAACTCGACGACCCTCGACCAAATGTGCTCGTTTTATTGAACAATAAAGAGATAGGTGTGCTGGATGGACTCAAAACTAGAGTTAGAGATGGAGACAAGTTAGTTTTGATTCCGGTCTCCCACGGTGGCTAATAGAATTTCTAACTTTTGCGTGTTGACGAAGCTATTTACTGTGTTATGTCGAATGCTTGCAAAACCTCTCTCATTTTCACTATGTCGTCAAAGTCGACGAAATCGCTATTTACTATTTTCAGTTTTTCTTCTATTCGGTTTTTCTTTATCGTTATGACATTGTAGGAGTTGCAGAAGAAACCACGGAGTTTTTCGCAAGACGCGCTTCCAGCGTGGATTATCTTCATGTTTTCGATTTGCCATCGCCACGGTCTGTGTCTGTGTCCACATAACACAAGGTCTACTTTAGATTTTGTTAGGCTTCTCAGAACGTCGCCCGCGTCTATGACAGTGATTTGATCAGCACCCGTTCTGGAACAGGAATTATGTGATGATGGATTGCCACTATTTTCAGTTTATCTTGATGCTTTGCGAGGGCGCTTTCAAGCCAGAGATTTTGTCTGTGACCTACTTCTCCGTCGTCTCTGTCTGGCCTTGCAGAGCTAACTATGACAATAACGATGTCCTCTATATCGGTTATTTGTAAGAAGGGAAACAATCGTCTGAAAAGTAGGTATCCCGTAGAGCGGTAGTCGTGGTTTCCGCTTACATAAATAACCTTGTCAGCTTTCAACTTCTTCATTTGTGCTGCAACTGTCTGGAATTAGGACATCAATCCGTCTTCAGTTAAATCTCCAGTTACTAGAACTACGTCTGGAGACATGGCGTTAATTTCTCTTATAGCATCTTGTAAAACCTTGTTTCGAAACATTGAACCGCAATGGGTATCAGAAATTTGGACTAGCAACATATCTTTGTTCACCCTTGTCGACTATTTCATAGCTTCTTTTATAGATGTTTTCGTGTCTGGATTATCTACGAAAGCAGGTGGATGTTGCCTATTCTTACGTTGTCTAAGTATTTTCTTGCAATGTCATAGCAGTTGTTGGCGTTTTTTCTGTTTGTGGTTGGCAAATCGTTTAGTATGTATGCTGGAAAGAATGCCAAGAGGGTGTAGGGGATTTGAGGGTTTACCTCTGCAATGAATTTGGCGATATTTTCCACTTCTTTTATGTCCACGTAGTCTGGTATTAGAAGTGTGCTGGCGGTTAGAAGGGGGAGTTCTGGTCTTTGATTGTAGTATTTTTTGCCTATTTTTTGGAAGTTTTCAAGGGTTGCTTTGTTTGATGTTCCACATAACACTTTGTTAAGGTTTTCATCCCACGTTTTTATGTCGAATTTCATGTTTCCACCGCTTTTCAGTGAAAACTCTGCGGCTTGTTCTGCGTAGTTTGGGAGCATTCGACCGTTTGTTTCCCAACAGATGCGTAGTATTCGGTTCTTGTTTAAGGCTTCTGTTAAGGCTATTTGGCTTGTTTTCAGGGCGTGGGGCATTTGAGTGGAGGGGTCGCCTCCAAAGAAGCAGATACATGAGGTTTTTTCATATGCTTTGGATGCCAGCTGTTCGGCTGAAATTGTTGGTTTGTGTTTTCGGGCTAGGTTTCGGTAGTGCCAGTTTTGACAGAAAAGGCAGTCTGTGCTGCAGCTGCCGTAGAAAACGGCCAGGTTTGAGTGGCCTATCTCTGCTTTTGGTTTGTAGGCGTATTTTGGGTAGCTTGCGCCTGTACATCCTGGGCAGAACCACCATGAGACGCAATTTGTCGGTAGCAGGTCGTGGTACCATTGCAGTATGCCTTTTTCGGGTGTTCCACCGTGGCGTACTAGCTTGTCATCTTGGTTTTCCACGAGACCGCAGTATCCCTTTCTGCCTTCGGCTATTTTGCATTTGTTGGCGCATTGGCCGCATTGAAGGCCATCGGGTGTTTTTGGCGGGTTTGCGGGTAAGTTGAAAGCTTGCCTAGTTTCGGCGTGGATTTGGTTGCTAATTTGTAGAGCTTTTTCCGGGTTTGAACGGATGCAGTCTAGGCAAATGCCTAGTTGAGCTGAGATTAGAGGTGAGTGGATGCTGCAGATTTGGCATTTCGCCAATTGGCTGTTTTCTCCAAGGAATGTTTGGGATGCTTGTTCTTTATAGTAGTGTTGGAGGGTACGGTTGGAGTGTGTGCGTTACCCATAAACTAGACCCTATATTATAGGTTTAAAATATGAAAGTGAGCTTTAGGCTGTGTGTAGCACCTGAATCCCTCTGGATTTTATTTTGATTCCAAATAGGCGGCTAATAGACGCCAAATCGAATTGGTGATGTTTGATTTTAGAGCTAACAGAAGTTTTTAGTTTTATGTGTTTTTGCTTATCAATAAGACATAAACTTTATTAAGTATTGCGACAGACGACAGATTTGAGAGGTGTTCAAGAAAATGGGCGGTACTTCCGAACGAGAATATAGCGAAAAGCTGCAAAAGGTAATAGAAAGACTGAACAAACGAGTAAAAGACGTTCAGAAAGACTTTGACAAAATTGAGAAAATCAAAGTAGATGCACTGAAGAAAGTTGAAGACATGAGACGCTATGCAGAAAAGGAAGTAAACAAAATTGAAAAGAACATTGCGAAATCGAAGGATTTAGCACCAGAATCCAAACAAAGATTAGAATCACAAATAGTAGTTGCAAGAAACGAAACCGAGGGTAAATATTCCACATCGAGAAGACAAATTGCTGAAAGCATCATACCTGTCGCAGCATAACACTACTAGATCCTACTTTTTTACGAAATCTTGCCTAACTGTCGTTTTAAAGAAAGAATTAGCTATGAAGAAAGGTTTGAAGACCTTCTATTTTGTCAAGTAGCTTATCCAAGCATCAGGGTTTTGGTATTTTACTTGTAAGTGGTTTTTCCAGAATGCCCTTGCAAGAGTTATGAAGTCTTTGGATGATAGTTTGTTGCTCATATCTTGACACTGAATAAACAATACGATAATTTAGGATTTAAGTCAAATTGCTGCTTCTACTATATTACGAAAACTGAAATATGTTACAGTCAAAACCTTGAAGGAAAGCGATAAAGAGCATTCTTCTTAAAAAATATCCCACAAAGGCTTTATGTTTCATTTGATAATTTTCATTTACACCACCCTAAAAAAGGATGTCAAAGGCATCATGCCAATGAAGACTGCTTCTTTTATGATTCCAAGCAGAAGATATCTTTGCAAAGCAGTTGAGAAAGTTAGTGGAATAAAGAACTCGGATGAAACGGGTCTTGAAACAAAATCTTGTTTAAAGAATACAAACTCTTTAGGAAACACAGGTAGAATATTACACCCATTTGTGAGATTCTTGTAGTAATTCCTTTAATAGGAGAAAATGCGTTAGCACAAGTTTTAAATGAAGAGAACATGTAGTTGTAGTTATGCAAGCCTTTGAAAAATACATGGAACAACACGCGGAAGTTGAAGAGTGGCTTAAGAACAGGCCTAGAGGAACACAGAAAAAGTTTGCGTTGTCGGTAATGCGGTTCTCTAAACAGATGGGTATCGAGCCTGAGGAGTGGCGTAGTCTAGACAAGTTTGAAGCTAGAGACTTGGCGTGGAAGTTTCTAGAGCCAAAGATTAAAGATCATTCAAGCGTTGCACGTGCAGAAATGGCAGCTTTGAAAAGCTTTTACCGAAACAAGCGCGGTGAGCAATTGCCTTTCGATAGTGGCAGAGGTGGAAAACACTATTTCCGCATAGTGAGAAAAAAAGCTGCAATCGAACACATACCTAACAAAGAAGAAATGTATCAAATAATTGACATGAGTTCAAACTTGCGAGACAAGGCCCTTCTTATGCTGCTGTTTCAGAGTGGTGTAAGAGTAAACGTTCTCGAGCATTTAACCTATGGCGACGTACAAGACCAACTAGACAAAGACACCATAACGTTGAAAATAACTAGCGAGTTAGATCACAAGTTAC
>Ga0224501_10000103_pt1 | contig 87775 bp, 79 predicted proteins | sample SF_Oct11_sed_USG_4_FD_169105 | JGI IMG/M metagenome (GOLD analysis project Ga0224501, IMG submission 169105) | Sediment microbial communities from San Francisco Bay, California, United States - SF_Oct11_sed_USGS_8_1 | ecosystem: Environmental > Aquatic > Marine > Sediment | place: USA...
CCCACCCGCGGCCGCCAGTTCCCCCAACCAGAACGATACGTCCTCACGATGCACTTCCCTGAGCGCCTCCTCCCGCTCGCCATCGAGCGCCACTCCCCGCCGCGCTCCATCGCGGAACCGGATCTCCCGCTTGACCAGTTCCAGGACGAACGCCGTCACGGCGGGATCGGGCGCGCCCACCAGGGCCGAGCGGTCGGGGTCCGGCAGTGACCAGACGTAGCGGGCCACGACGTCCAGGTCCAGGCCACCACCCTCCCAGGTCGCCACGGGAGGGCCGGACACCGGGTCAACACCGCCCGGCCCGGCCACGCCGGGGGGCTCCCCTTCCACGGGGAGGACGGCCAGGCGCCGCACCACGGCCGGCCCCTCCGGCGAGACCCGGGGAGAGATCCGGTCCAGAAGCTCCCTTCCGGCCCGGGCGTCGGACTGCGCGATGATGCGCTCGGACAGCAGGCGCGCGAAGAGCCCGGCCACGTCCTGGAAGCGAGGTCGGTATACGACATGGAAACCCGCGGGGCTCTCCACCACCGACGAGACCTGACCCGGAAGGAGTTGCGTAGCCGCGGCCCGGAGCGGGCCGGGCACCTCGTCGGGCCGCATCAAGCCGAGAAGGCCGGTCTCGTCCCGCGTCTCCTGGTCTTCGCTCTGCGCCACCGCCGCGGCCCAGCTTCCGCCCGACGTGAGCCCCCCCAGGATCGCCTCCGCGGTGCGGCGCTGCAGATTCCTCTCGGCCGGAGAGGTGCCGGCCTCGGTGCGCCGCAACACGTGGGCCAGGAGGACGAGCGTGTCGGACTCGAACGCTTCCGCGGCGGCGGCGGGCGTCACGGTCGCGACGTCCCCCAGCCTCTCCCGACGCTCCTCTTCGAGCACCGCCTCGCGTCGTTCCAGCCAGAGGGACGCCTCCATCGCCTCGGGGCCGAGGAGGTCGTCTCCGGCCGCGGCCCTCTGGGCCAGGGCCGCCATGGAGACCCAGTGGTCCACCAGGGACGCCACCGTGCCCGAGTCGAGGGAGAGCGGTTGCCCGAGCACGAGGAGGTCCGCGAGCCTCCCGGACGTCAGGGCCCGATCGCCCACCCGGGCGACAGGGCCCAGCGGACTCTCCTCCGCGCATCCGGCCAGCGCCAGCGAGGTGGCCAGCACCCACGCCGGCCACCTCCGATACCGGGACATCCCCCGGACGGGGACGGTCACGAGATCAGACGGCATCCCTCCGGCCGCTCACATTCCGGAGCCACGGGAGCCAACCCCAACCGCTCCAACTCCCGGTTCACCGCGGCCAGGTCGGCGGACCAGATCTCTTCGAGGCGATCCGTGTGCGTCTTCAGTTCGTCCACCATGATCTGGAACACGTCGTACATCCCGTTGCCCGGCCGGCCGTCTCCGCGCTCGGACATGGAGAGGAGGTTGGCCAGGCGGTTGTTCACCTTGATGGGGAAGTTCAGCGGATCCTGATTGCTCCGGTTCCTCACCTGGTAGATGTCGCCCTCCACGGCGGAGGCATTGGTGGTGAGACGCTCTCCGGCTTCAGCCAGGCGGGCGTCGTCGGACCTGGTCAGGCGGTCCTCGAGCTGGGCCTTGACGTTGCGGATGGCGATGACCGACGAGTTGGCTTCGTTCACCTTGTCACGGAGTTGGACGCCGAATTCGTACTGGGCCACCATGTCCGCGTCGGTGACGTCGGTGATCCACGGATTCCGCCGCACCTCCACCGCGGTGGTCTCCGTGCGGCCGTCGGCGGTGAGGCGGACGGTGTAGCTTCCCGGCGGCACCGCCGGTGCCATGCTCCGAACCCCCCAGTAGATCATCCCCGGGAAGCTCGCGGCGGGGTCGATGCTCAGATCCCACTGGAGCGAGTTCAGCCCGGCCGCCACCGGCATGGCCGGGCCCTGCCACCGGTCCCGTTCTTCGGTGGTGTCGGCGGGAAGGAAGGTGCGCACCACCGTCCCGGTCCCGTCGAGAATCTCCAGCCTGGCGTCCGCCGGGGTATCGGCGAGCCACCACGAGAGCGTCACTCCATTGGCGGACCGGTACGCCGCCGCCGGCGCGAAGAGGACCACGGGGCGGGACGTCAGCCCCGCCTCGGCCTGCCGCAGCGGCGCCATGTTGTCCAGCACCCAGAAGCCCCGACCGTGGCTGGCGATGGCGAGTTGATCGTGCTCCACGATGAGGTCCGCCACCGGGACGTCCGGGAAGCCCGGATTCAGTTCCTGCCAGCGGGCGCCGTCGTCGTACGACACGTACACGCCGTGCTGCGTCCCGGCGTAGAGCATCCCCGCGCGGTTCGGATCCTCGCGGACGGTATGCACGTACGCGTCCCCGCGGATGCCCGCCACGATCTTCGTCCACGTGCGGCCGTAGTCGGAGGTCTTCCACACGTACGGCGCGAAGTCGTCCAGGAGGGGGCGCCGCACGGAAACGTACGCTCTCCCCGCGTCGAAGGCCGAGGCATCGATCTGACTGACCCGCCCGAACGCAGGCATGTCCGGTGGCGTGACGTCGGCCCACGTCTTCCCGCCGTCGCGGGTCACGTGGACCAGCCCGTCGTCGGACCCGGTCCAGATCACGTCGATGTCCACCTTCCCCGGCGCCACCGAGAAGATCGTGGCGTATACCTCGGGGCCGTTCATGTCTCCGGTGATGGGTCCGCCGGAATGCCCCAGGGTGCTGGGGTCGTGGCGGGTGAGATCGTCGCTCAACCGATCCCACGTCGTACCGCCGTCGGTGGTTCTCCACAGACGGTTGGATGACGCGTAGAGTACCTCGGGATCGAGGGGAGAGAAGAGGATGGGGAAGGTCCACTGCCACCGCTCCACCATGTCGATGGCCGGTTCCCCGGAGTAGAACCACGGGTAGGGATTGACCTCGCGGGAGGTCCCCAGACGCCGGTTGAACTTGTCGATGTAGCGACCGTTGTTGGTGCCCGAGTAGAAGAGGTCCAGGTCCCGGGGATCCGGGGCGATGTAGCCGGGCTCTCCGCCGCCCACCACGTACGCCACGTTCATGGACCCTTCCGTGACGCTACGCGGCCGGCCACCGTACCCGCCGCCGCCCGCGCCGAAGCCGAAGCGCCCCGCGTTCCAGGCCGAAGGGAGGCAGAGGGTGCTGTTGTCCTGCTGCGAGCCGCAGACGTGGAAGGGGACGTGGGCCGTGGTGACGACGTGGTAGAACTGGGACGTCGGGAACTCCTGGTCGGTCCACTTCCCGGCGGTGTTGAAGCTCACCGCACCGCCGCCGTCGTTCCCCACCACGAGGTGGCTGGGATCCGCGGGATCGATCCACAGATCGTGGAAGTCGCCGTGGGTGCCGTTGTTGATGGTCTCGTACGTCTTCCCTCCGTCGGTGGAGCGGAAGAGGGAGGTGTTCTCCATGTAGACCACGTCCGGGTCCTGATGGTCGGCGAAGACGTGGGTGTAGTAGAAGGCGCGCTGGCGGATGGCACGGTCGTCGTTCACGAGCTCCCAGGTGGCGCCGGCGTCGTCACTCCGGAAGAGTCCCCCGTTGTCGTTCTCGTAGAGGGCGTATACCCGGTCGGAGTCGGCGCTGGACACGGCCAGCCCGATCCGCCCCACCAGACCCTCCTGGGGCATCCCGGGGTTCCGGGTCAGCTCGGTCCAGTTCTCGCCGCCGTCGGTGCTCTTGAACATCCCGCTCCCGGGGCCGCCGGAGGACATGGTGTACTCCTTCCGGAACGCCTGCCAGAGCGAAGCGTAGAGGACGTCGGGATCGTTGCGGTCCACGGCGATGTCGATGGCGCCGGTCTCGTCGTCGCGGTACAGGACCCGCTCCCAGGTGTCACCGCCGTCGGTGCTCTTGAAGACCCCGCGCTCCTCGCTGGGCGCGCTGTACTTCCCGAAGGACGCCACCCAGATGACGTCGGGGTCCGTGGGGTGGATCCGGATCTTCGAGATCCCGTGGGACTGGGAGAAGCCCACGTGCTCCCAGGTCTCACCTCCGTCCCGGGAACGGTACACACCGTCTCCGGGCATGATGTTGCCGCGGATGCACGTCTCGCCGGTCCCGATGAAGACGAGGTCCGGGTCGGTCTCGCTCACCGCCACGGCGCCCACCGAGGCGGCCGTGATCTTGAAGTCGGTGACCGGCGCCCAGTTCTCCCCCCCGTCGCTGGTCTTCCAGAGACCGCCGCCCACGGCGCCGAAGTACGCCTCGTCGGGGCGCCCCACCACCCCGCTCACCGCGATGGAGCGGCCACCCCGGTCGGGACCCAGGTTCCGCCACTGGTACCCGGCCAGGAAGGCGGAGTCGAGGACCACGGCGCCGGAGCCCTGCTGGGCCGAGACGGGAGAAGGGAACGGCACGGCGGCCAAGAGAGTGAGGATGGCGGCCGCGGTACGGGAAGAATGACGCGTCGGAATCATGGGCGTATCCGCTGGGATGCGTGGACTTCTGGAACGTGCGGCAATGTATCCCGCCCCCCGGGACCCAGCCACCCTGAGGAGGGCGGCGGATCCCTTCACGGTGGACTCCCCTCGAGACGAACCGGGATCAGTCCGGTTTCCCGAACGGAAGGCGGTTCACCACCACCGTCCCGTTGCTGACGATGACCAGGGGATCCTGGAGTGATCGCGGGTGCTCCAGGGGATTCCGGTCGACCACCAGGAGATCGGCCTCCAGCCCTTCGCGCACCGATCCGGTCCGCTCCTCCACTCCCAGGAGCCGGGCGGCGCGGCTCGTGGCGGCCTGGAGCGCGTACAGGGGATCGAAGCCCAACTCCTCCACCATGAAGGTGACGGCGCGGGAGACGCGCGCGGTGCTCCCCTCACCGTAATCGGTATCCACGCCCACCACGATGGGGATGCCCAACGCGTACGCCCGGGCAACCATCTCCACACGTCGCGGCGCGATGTGCTGGCCACGGAGGAAGAGCGCGGGGTCGGAGTAGTCCCCCGGCTGGCCGAAGGACAGGACGGAACTCAGGGTGGGGACGAGCCACGTCCCGCGCTCCTTCATGAGGAGAAGCGTCTCCTCGGATGCGTACGTGCCGTGTTCGACGCTGGTGACTCCGGCCATCACCGCGGCCCGGATGCCCTCGTCCCCGTGGGCGTGGGCGGCGACCCGAAGTCCCCTCTCCGCCGCCGCGTCCACCACGGCGCGAAGCTGCCTCCGGGAGTACACCTGCTCCCGGGGATCCGTCTCCGGGAGCCCCGCCCTCTCGGTCCCGCGGGTCTTGATCCAGTCCACTCCGTGATCCGCGTTCACTCCGACCAGGAGCCGGAGGTCGTCTTCGGTCTCCACCGCACGGGTGAGGAACGGGTAGAGACGAGGGTCGGCCAGCGCCCCGTCGCCGAGGTCCGGAGTCACGTAGACTCCCGTCGCCAGGATGTCCGGCCCGGAGAGCGCCCCACGCCGCACCGCGTCTCGGATGGCCACGTCGGCGTAGCCGTCGACGCCGGCCGTCCGGACGGTGGTGACCCCTGACTCCAGGGCTCTCCGGGCGGCGGAGAGGGTGTTGAGATGGCTGTGGGCGTCGACGAGGCCGGGCACGACCCAGTATCCACGAAGCTCCAGCTCCACCGCTCCCGGTGGAGTCGCGAGGTCCGCCGGACCGATCCTCCGGATGCGGCCGTCCTCCACGACCACCGACACGTCCATGAGCGGATCGGAGGACACTCCATCCACCACGTTCACCCCCCTGAGGACCAGGGGTGGGGAGGATTGTGCCTCCAGCGACCCGGGCCACGTGAGCGCGCGGGCGAGGATCAGGAGGAGAACGAAGACGGGAGCCGGCACTCGGCGAGTCATGGGCGAATCCTGGTAGGAGGATGAATGTCGGGGCGCTGGAAGTCCGTACGGACGCCCGGTCCACGGGACTCGAACGCCCTCGGCGCCCGGTCGGCGGCGGGGGTCAGGGAATGGGCACGCCCAACGTGTCGTGGTGGCGGAGGATGAGCTCCCTGAGGTACGCCCCGATGTAGTCCGCGCCCCGGAAGCCCGCCGCGATGGCGGCCGCCTCCTGCTCCTCCCGGGTGGCCTCGGGCGGGTTGGCGTACGCCTTGAGGTCCCGGTGGAAGGCGATGGTGAAGCCGTCCGTGGCGGATCCGGCGAGGCGGGTGAAGATCTTCGTGGGGGTGCGTCCCAACGCGGTGGCGTACGCGTTCTCCATCGCCCGCTCGCGGACCAGCTCCTCCCGCTTTCCCGCGAGTCCTTGATACATCTCCACGTGGTACAGACCGGCGCCCGCCCACGCGGCCTTCACCTCCGACACCGGAGGGCCGTTCACGAACACCTCCTCGCGCCACGCGGTACGGGCATCGATCTCCCGCTGCAGTTCCGCCCCGGTGCGGCCCGACGGGGTACGGGCCTCCGCGATGCGGGCGGTCCGCTCGGGAGAGAAGTACTCCGGCATCCCGTCCAGGGGATACAGGAGGAAGAGGTCCCACGCATCTCCCTGGGTGTGACGCATCCACAGGGCGGGCTCGACGCCCACCGACGTGAGGAGCGCCCGCTTCTCCCGGTACAGGTCCAGGAGCTCGAGGAGCCGGCCCGGCGCCGCCTGCACGGTGAGGGTCCGGTACACGCCGGAGTCCTGACCCGACGTCGGTGAGGCCAGCACGACGACCGCCGTGGCCGCCAGGAGCGAGATGCGCTTCATGGGTCCCCCCTGTGACGAGGTGAAGGCCGGGCGCGCCGCGGCTCTCCATTGGTCGCTGCGGACGGGCCTGCGCGAACGTCGACGACTGCACTCGATATGGGCGATCGCACAGAGGGATGCAACCATACGACCGTCGCTCCGTCAGGAGTCCGCTCGCGCACGAGCCGTTGGCACCGCGCCGCGGGCGTCCTATCCTTGTCGTCACACCGGCACGTGACCACGGGTCCGGCCGACCTCCCCACGTGAGTTCATGGAGACAGCCTTGTGTCCCGTACAGTCCTCGGCATCACCGCCCTCCTCGCCCTCCTCCTCCCCGCGTCGGCCATGAGCCAGTCGTCCGACCGACCCCGCGCCCGGGATCTGGGCGTCGTGGTGGGCGTGTTCGAGCCGGGCGAGCACAACGCCATCACCGACGTGGCGGGCATCCGCGTGGGGCACACCACCGTGTCGGACGGCGAGCGCGTCCAGACGGGCGTCACGGCCATCCTTCCCCACGGGGAGAACCCGTATTTCAGCAGGGTGCCGGCCGCCGTGTACGTCGGGAACGGATTCGGAAAGCTCCTGGGGGTCACCCAGGTCCAGGAACTGGGGGAGTTGGAGACTCCCATCCTCCTCACCTGTACGCTGTGTGTCTGGAAGGTGGCCGACGCCATGGTGGAGTGGATGCTGGACCGGGAGGGGATGCAGAACGTCCGCTCCCTGAACGCCGTGGTCGGAGAAACCAACGACGGCGGGTTGAACGACATCCGCTCCCGGCCCGTGGAGCCGGGGCACGTGGTGTCCGCGCTGGAGTCGGCCGCGGGCGGGCCGGTGGCGGAAGGCGTGGTGGGGGCCGGAGCAGGCACCGTGGCCTTCGGGTGGAAGGGCGGGATCGGGACCAGTTCCCGGGTCCTCCCCGAGAGCCTGGGCGGATATACCGTGGGCGTGCTGGTGCAGTCCAATTTCGGGGGGATCCTCCAGATGAACGGGGCCCCGGTGGGGATCGAGTTGGGGCAGTACGCCTTCGCGGACCAGGTGCGCCGTGAAGGAGGCGAGGCGTACGACCCCGCCGCGGACGCGCAGGAGTGGGGATCCATCATGATGGTGGTGGCCACCGACGCCCCCCTCTCCCACCGGAACCTGGAACGCCTGGCGAAGAGGGTGATCATGGGGCTGGCGCGCACAGGCTCGTACGCGAGCAACGGCTCCGGGGACTACGTCATCGCCTTCTCCACCGCCGAGGAGGTGCGCAAGCGCCCCGATGGCGGATCCGTCCACGCCCTGGCCGACGTGGACAACGACCGCATGAGCGGGCTCTTCGAGGGCGCGGTCGAGGCCACCGAGGAGGCCATCTACAACTCCCTCCTGCGCGCGCACACCGTGACCAGCAACGGCCGCACGGTGGAGGCGCTCCCCATCGCGGAGACGCTGGAGATCCTGAAGAGGTACAACGCGGTGCGGTAGCGGCCGGGGTGGGTCAGTCCCCGTCCAGTTCCAGTCCGCCCAGCCCCACCGCCTCCAGCAGACGGAGCGCGTTGCGGGTGGTGGCGACACCCGGGCGGAGCGTGTAGTCGAAGGTGAGCCGGGTGGCGCCGTCCGTCTCGTGGACCGTCTCCCGGAAGTGCACGGCGTGGGCGGCCCGCTCCAGGTCGGGGGCGTCGGCCAGGGTGAGGTCGTGGGTGCTCACCGCCCCCACCGATCCGCTCCCGAGGAGGTGCCGGATCACGCCACGGGCCGCCACTCGGCGTTCGGCGGTGTTGGTTCCATGGAGGATCTCGTCGAGGAGATAGAGAACGGGAGGCGCCCCATCCTCACCGGCGTCGGCCGCCTCCACGATCTGCTTCACGCGCAGGAGTTCGGCCATGAACAGGGAGACCCCCTGGGCGAGGGAGTCCTCCACGCGCATGCACGTGCGGACGCGCAGCGGAGAGAGCGCCATGTACGATGCGCACACGGGGGCGCCGGCGCCGGCCAGGATCACGTTGGCCCCCAGCGCCCTGAGGAGCGTGCTCTTCCCCGACATGTTGGAGCCCGTGACCAGGAGGAAGGTCCCCGGGGGACCCACGGTGACCTCGTTGCCCACACACCGCGCCGGAGGGAGGAGGGGGTGTCCCAAGGCTCGTGCTTCCACCCCCGGCGGCCCGGACGTGCGCCACTCGGGAAAGGTCCACTCGGGGTGATCGTGGGCCGGTGAAGCCAGCGCCGCCAGGGCCTCCCATTCGCCCAACGCGTCGAGCCAGTCGACGGCCCGCGCACCCCAGGACCCGCGCCACGCGTCCAACCGGATGGCGAGGTGGAGGTCCGCCAGGAGCGCGACGGCGAGCACGGCGTAGAACATGTTTCGCCGGCTCTCCACCATGTCGGCCAGCCGGGAGAGGCGCCGCAGAGCGAGGTGCGCCGCGCCGTCGCCGGCGCCCAGGCGTTCACCGATCCGGCGCAGGGCCGCGGCATCCCATTCCCTCCCTTCGAGAAGCCGTAGCTGCGGGACGTACGCCCGCAGAGCGGGGCTCCCCAGGGCCACCGCGCTGAAATCCGAGGCCGCCCTGCGGCCCACCCGCCGCGCCAGCACCAACTGGGCCAGCGCGGGGACGACCCAGAACGGAGGAATCCCCCAGTTCATGGTCGACAGGAGAAGAACCAGCGTGGAGAGCGGCAGCACCCACGCCGCCCAGCGCAATCCGGTTCCGACGCCGTCCCGTCCCGCCGCCGCCCACCCAAGGAACCTCTCGATTCCACCCGGTCCGGGCGCGGCGTCCAGGCGCCCGTGCACCGTCACTTCCATCCGGAGGTCGAGGAGCGGGGCGAGCTCCTCCGCCGCCTCCCTCCGCGCGCGGGCCTCCTCCACCCGGGGAGGCGAGAGGAGCCAATCCCTGAGGACACGCCGTCCGCGGGTGGAGGTCACCGGCCCCAGGAGCCGGACCACCGACGTCCTTCCGCAGACGTCCAGATCCACGGCGTACGGATGGTCCGCGGGGACCTCCTCCCGGATCCGCTCCGCCTCGGGGAGGATGGCGTCCAGGCCCTCCCAGTCCCGGTCGAGGCGAAGGAGACCCTCCTCGGCGAGACTCCGGCGGGCCTCGTGCACGCGCCGGCGACGCCGTACGCGAGCATGCACGGACACCAGCGCGAAGAAGACGATCAGCAGGCCGAGCGCTACACCGAACGCGATCCCGCCCGGCGTGCCGGTGAGGACGTCGGAGAGGACCCACGCTCCGGCCGCGGCCAGGAAGGTGACCACCCTGGCCGTGGACAAACGCCGGGACTCCCACCCCGACCGGTCCCTCGCCACCCGGTGGGCGGCCTCCCGCTCGACATAGGCGTGGCGCGGATCGGGGGTCTCTCCACGGGTCATCGTCAGTCCAACCGCACGACCACGGCCGAAAGGACCTCGGGAAGTTCCAGCAGTTCCGACCGCAGCGCCGCGTCGATCCCGCCGTCCACCGCGACGGCCGCAAGCGCGTCGCCTCCCCGGTCCTGCCTGGCCTGATGGTACTCGGCGATGTTCACCCCGCGTGCCCCGAGCAGGGTACCCACGCGCCCGATGACGCCGGGCACGTCGCGGTTCTTCAGAACCAGAAGCGTCCCCGCCGGAACCACGTCGATGTGGAAGTCGTTCACCCGCACGATGCGTGGGTGGGTGTCACCCAGGAGGGCGCCGGCGAGCGTGACCTCTCCCTTCTCCGCCTTCACCACGACCTCGAGATACTCGGTGTAGTCCGCCCGCCGCGCGGACCGCGTGCTGGACACTCCGATCCCCCTCCCCCGGGCCAGGTGCGCGGCGTTCACGAAGTTGACGTGTTCCTCGCCCAGCACGTTCTCCAGGAGTCCCATGACGACGTACCGGGTGAGGGGGCTCTGCCCCTCGTCCGACGCGCCGGCGTAGCGGACCTCCACTTCCCGGGCCCCGCCGGGGACGATGGCACAGGCGAGGCGCCCCATCCGCCGGCCCAGATCGAGAAGGGGGCCGAGAGCACGCAGGACGTCTCCGCTGACGGCGGGCGCGTTGAGAGCCCGGCTCAGGTCGCCCTCGGCCAACGCGGCGCGCACGGCGGCGGAGATCTCCTGCGACACCAGCTCCTGCGCCTCCGACGTGGACGCACCCAGGTGCGGAGTGAGCACCAGGTTGGGCGCCTCGAGCAGGGGCGAGTCCTCGTCCAGCGGCTCCGCCGCGTACACGTCCAGCGCGGCACCGGCGATGACCCCTTCTTGCAAGGCCGCGGCCAGAGCGGCTTCGTCCACGACCCCACCCCTCGCCACGTTCACGAGGAAGGTGCTCTTCTTCATGCGGCGCAGCGCGTCGGCGCCGATGAGCCCGCGCGTGTCGTCGGTGAGAGGCACGTGAAGGGAGATGACGTCCGCCTCGGCCAGGACGTCGTCCAGGCTCCCCCGCTCGATCCGGAGGGCACGGGCGCCCTCGTCCGTGAGGTAGGGATCGTACGCCAGCACCTTCATCCCGAAGGCCATGCAGCGCACGGCCACCTCTCCTCCGATGCGCCCGGCGCCCACGAGACCGAGGGTCTTCCCCCTCAGCTCGATGCCCTTGAAGCGGGAGCGCTCCCACTTCCCGGCACGCACGGAGGCATCGGCCGCGGGGACCTGGCGGACGACGGCGAGGATGAGGGCCATGGTGAGCTCCGCGGCGGAGACGGTGTTCCCCGCGGGGGCGTTCATGACGGCGATCCCCCGTTCGGTGGCCGCCTCGAGGTCGATGTTGTCCACCCCCACGCCGGCCCGCCCCACCACCCTCAGAGCCGGAGCGCCGGCCAGGAGCTCCGCCGTGACCGTGGTGGCGCTCCGCACCACCAGCCCCTGCGCGACGGACAGGGCCTCCCGGAACTCGGGGGTGGAGGTGTCGTCGATGCGGAACACGTCGAACCGCTCGTCCTCCAGGAGGGGAGCCAGCCCCGACGCGGAGACCTTGTCGGTGACCAGGACCTGGAACTTCTCCGGGCCGCTCACGACAGCACCTCCGTCAACTCTCCGAGAAGGTCATCGAGCTCCTCCACGGTGTGATCCCCCATGTGACCGATGCGGATGGTCTCTTCCTTCAGCTTTCCGTACCCACCGCCGATGGTCCACCCGCGATCGCGCATGCTCGCGACCACGCTCGGTCCACGGACCCCCTCGGGAAGCTCGACGCACGTCACGGTGGGGGAGCGGAACCCCACGGGCGCCAGCACGCGGAGCGGGATGCCCCGATCCGACGCCATGGCATCCACCCATTCCCCGGTGCGCTGGGCCATGCGTGCGTGCCGGGCCCAGCGGGCCTCCATGGTCTCCGCCTCGATGTGGGCCAACTGCTCCCGCAGAGCGTAGAGGAGGGATACCGCCGGGGTGTTGGGGGTCTGGAGCTTCTCCAGGTTCCGGGCGAAGGCCACCAGGTCGAAGTACACCCCCTTCCCCGTCATGGTCGTGGATCGCTCCATGAGCGCCTCCGAGGCCACGGCGAACGCCAGCCCGGGCGGAAGCGCCAGCGCCTTCTGCGATCCGGTCAGGACGAAGTCCAACCCCCATTCGTCGGTGTGGACGGGAGCCCCGCCCACGCCCGTGACCGAGTCCACCAGGAGGAAGGTCCCGGGGAACTTCGCCACCACCGACGCGAAATCCTCGATGGGGTTGAGCACGCCGGTGGAGGTCTCCGAATGGACCACGGTCACCGCGTCGTAGCTCCCCGCCCGGAGCGCGTCCGCGAGGGCGTGGGGGTCGGGGGCCCGGCCCCAGGGAACCTCGATCCGGTCCACCTCGACCCCGCAGGCTTCCGCGATCTCCGCGAACCGCTCGGAAAAAGCGCCGTTCACCAGGCTCAGCACCTTCCGCGGGGCGCCGTTGCGGATCCCGGCCTCCATGAACCCGGTGGCGGAGGAGGACGATACCAGGACCGGCCTCTCGGTCCGGAAGACGCTCCGGAGTCCGACCTGGATCTCGCCCATCAGCTCCTGGATGGCCGCGCCCCGATGGCCGATCATGGGCCGCGCCTGGCTGGCGAGGACTTCCGGACGGACCTCCGTGGGCCCGGGAAGAAAGAATCGCCCGAAGGCCTCGGACCCGACCGGCCCGGACTGCGCATCCATCGCTCGCACCTCTACGTGATCCACCGGCGGCGCCGGTTCGACTCGCCCTGGTGGTGCCCCCACCACCCTCATCGGGAAGCTAACCAAACGGCAGATTTTTCCCACCGGCGCGCACGGCGACCTCGAAGGTGCGCATCGTGCCCTTTCCCGCGTATCTTGTATGGATCCCCCCACTCCGATTTCGAGATTCCGCCTTCGGCCGATCACTGCTCTCTTGAACACCTTTCTTCTCATCGTCGAGCTCGTGGGTCTGGAGGGGTTGGCGCTGTACTTCCACGCGCGGAGCCCCCGGTACGGGCTCGCTCCCCTCATCATCTTCCTCTCGGCGCTGGTCACGCTCCTCCACTCGACCGGCGCCACGCCCGATCTGGTCACCGTAGTCGGGGGGATGCGGGTGGTGGCCAGTGACGCCACCCTCGTGCCGGTGATCTTCGTGGGGCTCCTTCTCCTGTACGAGATGAACGGAACCGCCGCCGCCCGGGTGACCATCCTCGGGCTGATCGGAGTGAGCGCGTTGGTCCTGACGATCCAGTCCACCGTGGAGCTCCACGAGTTCTTCGCGGCGCCGGGGTCCGTCACCGCCCTCACCTCCGCCCGCCCCGCCGCCAGCCGCGCCATCTGGGTCACGGGGTCTTCGGTGCTTTCCTTCGCGGCGGGCTTCGTGTGGCTGGTGGTTTCCCACCAGACGCTCCGCGCCCGCCTTCCGCAGGGATTCCTTCCCTTCATCCCCGGTGTGGTGATCATTTCGGCGCTCTGCCTGGACACCGTCCTCTTTCGTACCCTGGCCTTCATCGGCCAGACCCCGGCCAGCTCGCTCCACGCCGCCCTCGCCACGCGCGTCGTGGGAGGGTTGGTCGTCTGGCCGATGGTGGGCGCCTACCTGGCGAAGATGCGCCCCCGGTTCCCGGGCGCCACGGCGCTACAGGCTCGCTCCCCGTTCGATCTCCTCTTCGGATCCTTCGAGCGGCAGGAGGAGATCCTCCGTTCCACCGAGGAGCTCAGCCGCGCGCGGGAGGTCCAGTTGAAGACGGTGGTGGGATCCGCCCCGGTCATCCTCTTCGCGCTGGACACCGAGGGGGTGTTCACCTTGTCCGAGGGCGCGGGACTCGCGGTGTTGGGCGTGTCCCCGAGGGAACTCATCGGCCGGCCCGTACGGGATCTGTTCCCCACGGTCTCCCCGTACGTCGACCGGGCGGCGGCGGGGGAAAGCTTCCGCGCCATCGTGGACACCGGCCCCTACGTGTTCGACACCTCGTTCAATCCCATCCGAACCGAGGAGGGAGTGGTGGGTGTGATGGGCGTCGCCACCGACGTGACCATCCAGTCCAGGGCGGAGGCGGCGTTGGAGGACAGCGAGGAGCGTTTCCGCCGCACCTTCGAGGAAGCCGCCGTGGGACTGGCGCATACCACGCCCCAGGGAGTCGTCCTCCTGGTCAACGCCCCCATGTGCACGATTCTGGCACGAGCCGGCCACGAACTCGTGGGACGGCCCTTCAGCGACTTCGTCCACCCCCACGACCGCGTGGAATACGACTCCGACCAGGCGAGGGTGAACCACGCCACGGCGGATACACTGAACGTGACCGGTGACCGGAGACTGGTCCGCGAAGACGGCGAGGTCGTGTGGACCCGCCTTTCCCTCTCCAGCGTGAAGGACGACGAGGGCCGGTCAAAGTACTGCATCGTCGTCGCGGAGGACGTCACCGATCGCAGAGCCACCGAGGCGCAACTCCGCCAGGCACAGAAGATGGAGGCGGTGGGCCAGCTCACCGGCGGGATCGCGCACGACTTCAACAACCTCCTCACCGTCATCTCGGGCTCCGTGGAACTCGCCCTGACCGAAGAGGAAGGCGCCGGGAACGGCGAGACCAGGCAGGTCCTCAACGACGCGCTGGCGGCGGCGAACCGGGGAGCGGCCCTGACCCAGCACCTTCTCGCCTTCTCCCGCAAACAGACCCTTCAGCCCCAGTCCATCGACCCCGCCTGGCTCCTCCCCCGGATGTCCGAGCTTCTCCAGAGAACCCTCGGGTCATCCATCACCGTGGGTCAGGAGATCGCACCCGGAACACCTCCGCTGTCCGCCGACACCGCGCAGCTCGAAGCCGCCATCCTCAACCTCGCCATCAACTCACGGGACGCCCTGGGGGGAACCGGGTCGGTGAAGCTGGAGGCTCGCGAGCGGTCCTTTTCCGCCGCGGAAGCGAGCGCCCACGACGTCGCGGTCGGCTCGTACGTGGAGATCTCCGTGCACGACGACGGACCGGGCATCTCCGCCGACATCCTGGATCGCGTGTTCGAGCCCTTCTTCTCCACCAAGGAGCCCGGCAAGGGGACGGGCCTCGGCCTGAGCATGGTGTATGGTTTCGTTCGCCAGTCGGGGGGAACCGTGGAGATCGAAAGCGCACCGGGAAGCGGGACCCGGGTGAGGCTCCTCCTCCCCTCCGACGCCGCCGAAGGGGGCCGCCTCCCGGTCGCCGCGGCGGCCGGGGTGGACACCGGGCCACGGCTGAACATCCTCCTGGTCGAGGACGATCCGGGTGTGTGTCGCGTCGCGGCGGCCATGCTCACCCAACTCGGGCACAGGGTGGTGACGGCGGGCGATCGGCCGGCCGCGCGTGCCATCCTGGAAGCAGGTGAGGCCCTCGACCTCGTGTTCACGGACGTGGTCCTCCCCAACGGCGAGACGGGGGTGGACGTGGCGCACGACGTGAGCGCTCTCCGGCCGGGCACCCCCGTCCTGTACGCCTCGGGTTACTCGGGCACGACCCTCACGAACGACGGAATCCTTCCCGACGGCGTTCGTCTCCTCCCCAAGCCGTACCGGAGGCCGGAGCTGGTGGCGGCCATCCGCGAACTCCTCGCCGAGAACTCCGCGGGCCCCACGTGACGTCCGGGCCGGTGATCAGCGCCAGTGGTCCTTCCAGCGCGTATAGTGCACGGCCGTCACTCCCGCGCGCTCCAGTACGTCCAATCCCTCGGCGCTCCGGTACGCCTCCCGGTAGTACAGGTGACTCACCTTCGCCTGGACCATGAGCTTGGCGCACATCACGCAGGGGCTCGCAGTCACGAAGGCCACCTTGTCCGCCAGATCGCCCGGCGCCTTGACCAGGGCATTCATCTCGGAGTGGATGCACCCACACCTTCCCGCCTCGTCCGTATCGCACCGATTGGGAAATCCCCGGACGTTGCCGTTGTATCCGATGGCGACGACGTGCTCCAGCGCGGCGTCGGTGATCACCGTGCCGACCTGGAGCCGGGCGCACGTGCTGCGCTTGGCCAGTTCGTCCGCCATCCGCATGTACACCTCGTAGAGGGGCGGCCTCGTCACCTGGTCCACGGACGCCACGAAGTCGTCGGGAACCTCCACCACGTTGAGCGGATGGGTGTTCTCGGACACGCCGTCCTTGAAGATGAGGGGCATCGGGCACGTCGCTCCGCGAAAGGAAGATGCCGATCCACGACCGGTCCGCCGGGATGGACGCGGCCGGGCCGCATCACCCGATCCGGACGCCCCGAAAGATCGGGAGCGCCGCGGGTCAGCGCAAACCCGCAGCGGGCGCGGCGGGCTCCAGAAGGGCCAACCGTGTTCTCTCCACCCACCCCGTCGCGGACGCGCCGTCGGATACCTGGATCCACTCCCCGTACTCACCCACGACCGCGAGGGCGGTGCCCGCCGCCAGGCGTACCGTGGATTCCGACGCCCACATCGGCTCGGGCCGCACACCCACGGACCCGTCGACCACCACGGCGTACCGGCCCTCGGAATGGAGCCGCAGGCCCCACCCCACCAAGGCCGCGCCGGACATCACGGCCGCCAGGATCACCGCCACACGTCCGCCGGGTCGTCCCGGGACGGCGAGTCCCAGCCGCCAGGATCCCCACGCCACGGCGAGCACGGAGAAGATGGCCGCGGCCAGGGCTTCGCCGCGGCGGAACGGAAGACCGGGCAAGCCGGGATGCTCCCTCCCATGCCATCCGTCGGACCCCCACAGCGCCCGCCGGAGCCGGACGTCCCGCGGGTGCTCGCGAAGCCCGGACATCCACGCCCAACGGTCCCATCCCTCTCCCGCGCGAACCTGCGTGAAGACCTCTCCCAACATCAGCCATTCGTCCGCGTCCGCTCCGGGCGCCTCGGCCCGGGTCATGGACTCCACGACGTCCGACTCACCGGGAACGAGGTCATGCTCCGGCGCGTGCGACGGCTCGGGATCGGCGCCGGCGGCGGCATCGCTGTACGGGTTCACGGGAACACGCCACTCCATTCCGGAGCCCCCCGGGAACGCCTCCGCGGCTTCCTCCACCACCTCCAGGGTGGTCTCCTCCGTGGCCACCTGCGCGAACGCGCCCAGCCACGGATCGAAGTACGAGAAGACGATGGGTCCCAGCCGAAGGAGTCCCGATTCCACGGGCACCACCATCCAGGAAAACGTCTTCACCCCACCCACGACCCCATCGCGCACCTCCAGGCGGGACCGCTCTCCCACCGGGCGCACCTCGGCTCCCCAGACAGGTCCGATATCGGGACGCGCCACGGACGACACGTATCCGGCTCCCGCGACCTCGAGGGTGAGCAGCGCGCTTTCTCCCCAGCCCACCGACGCCGGAAACACGCGGGCGGAGACGTGATACCGCCCCACCGCTCCGGCCCATCCCGGGACCGCGTCGGACCGTGGGATGGGGAGTACCTGGGCCACCAGGGGTTCCGCGGCCAGAGTGTCCCCGAAGGGTGCGCCGCCCCCGCGGCTCCCGACCGCGTACACGAGGCGGACGGGATCGACCGTGAGGAGTCCCGCACGCACCGGGAAGAACGCGCGCATGAACGTATGGGCCTCCTGCACCCGTCCTCCCAGGGCCACCGCCTCCCCGGGAGCGAGGGGGATATCCACCACCCAGGCGTCCACTGCCTCGGGGGGGAAGAACTCCGGATCGCGGCCGAGTCGGGCACGAGCCTCCGGGGCGAACGTGGCGGTGGCCACCACGGTGAGCTGCTGCCCCACGTACACCCGCTCCGGAGCGATCCCCGACTCGAGGCGGATCATCCCCATGGGATCCTCGGCGGCGGTGGCGTACCGGTTCAGGCGTGGAACCAGCTCGTCCCACCATGGGTCACCCCGCGCCGACTCCGACCAGTTGTTCCCGGACGGCGCCACGCCCCACCCCGCGGAACCGTAGCGACTCCAGGGAGAGGCCACCGCATCCCGTCCCTCCGCCGCGGGAGGCACTCCCTGGGAACGAACCGGGGGCTCACCGCGCCGGCCCCGCGTCTCGCGTGCGGCCCTTCCCCGGTCGGCGTCGGGACGGTTACCCCAGTCCAGACCGGGTGGAGAGACCTCGATCACCGGAACGGGTTCGGCGTACTCACGCCCCTCCCATTCCACGTACACCATCCCATCGGACAGCGTCCCGGAGCGCACCGCCTCCATGAAGAACTCCCGCTCGACCACGGTGGAAGCGACCGATCCACTCCCCAACCCGGTGGAGGAGCGGTCCTGATGGTCCACCAGCACCGCGGCCTCTCCCAGGTCGATGTCGATGGCCGACGGGGCCGACGCCGCGCGCACGCGCACCGTAACCGTGAAGGGGTCCCCTCCCCGGACCCGCAGAGGGCGGACGCCCACCGTGATCTCGGGCCGGGCCTGACCCACCGCTCCCGCCGGCGGGAGGGAAATCAAGACGAGCGACATCGAGAGCATCGACTTCCACGCGTTCGTCACCACGGGGGTCCTCCTTCCTCCCTCCGCAATCGGGGGAGGGGGTCCATGAGCCGCTCCAGGGAACGGGAAAGGGTAGATCCCTCCCCGCTACGCAAAGCGTCCAGAATCCGGTTTGCCTCATCTCGGGAAAGGGGCTCCCGCCCACCTCCCACTCCGCGCGATTCCGAGCCGAGAGACACCCCGGCCCCATCACCCGAAGGGGGAGCGCGGTCCCGATGGAGGGCACCCGCCAGAGCCAGATTCCACTGGGTGGGAAGGTGCCCCGGACGGAGCCTCAGCGCTTCTCTTCCAGCCTCCACCGAGGCGCGCGCCAGGGCAGGGCCGGATGCCGGGTCGGCCGCCACCGCCTGGCGCAGTCGGGCCAGGGCGAGGTTGTGGTAGGCTCGGCGTCTCGACTCGGGGCCCACGGGCGCCGAGAGCACCGCCACGAACTCCGTCGCGGCGGCGTCCCATTCTCCCTCGGCGAGACGAAGCGTCCCCTGGAGGTAGCGGGCACGGGCGCCGGGCCAACGTCGGGAGAAGCGGTCCGCCATGCGCGAAGCCGCCTCGATCTCGGCCGACTCCAGGGCCGCGGCGACTTCACGCCACGCCCGGGCCTCCCCGGCACGGCCACCGTGCCGGACCGCCGCCGACCCCGACCCGAGGACGAGGGACACGAAGAACAGTACGCGCCACGAGGTGATGCTCATCCGGTCAACGCCTCCATCGGTTCCACCGCCTGCGCGCCACGTCTTGCACGCTGTCGGTGAGCACCAGGATCAGCGCCAACGCGGCCAGCACGGCACCGGCCCTACCCGCCGGTTTTCCGCCCGAGTCCCCGGGCCCACCGGAAAGGCTGCGGGCGACCGGCACGGCACCGCCGCCGGAGCCGCTCCACAGGAAGATCCCACCCGTACGGGAGGTCACCGCTTCGAGAGACCCGGGCCGGGCCCGGGACCAACTCCCGGGCACCCCGGGCACGGCCCCACCCTCCTCGGTTCCGACGCCGACGGCGTGGACCACGATCCCCGCGTCCCGTGCGCGGTCCGCGGCGGCCGTGAGCGCCTCCACCGTCTCGAATCCCTCTCCGTCCGAGAGGATCACCACGCTCCTCTTCCCCGCCGTGCCCACCACCTCCCCACCGGTGGACGCCTCCGCCTCGAGGACGTCCACGGCACCCTCCAATGCCGACGCCAGATCCGATCCCCCCGTGGAGAGCACGTCGGCGCCCAGCGCCTCGAGATATGTGGTGAGGAGCGCCCGATCCGTGGTGGGCGGAAGCAGGAGATGGGCGCGATCCGCGAACGCGATGAGGCCCAGTCGAGCATCTCCCGCCTCGCCGATGATCCGGTATGCCGCCAGACGGGCTCGCGTGGCCCGGTCGGGCACCTCGTCGCCCACCGCCATCGACGCCGAGACGTCCACGACGAGCACCGCGTCGGAGGCCCCGGACCGCGCCGCCGGCTCCAGCGGAACCCCGTCCGGGATCTGGAGGGCCCCGCCCACGCACAGCGACGCCGATACGATCAGAGCGCCACCCGCTCTCCCATAGGGGGCATCGAGGCGCACCGCCAACGCGGCCACGCGACGCGCCCGGACCCTCTCGAAGGCGATGATGAGTCCGACCACCGCCACGGCGGTGAGGAGGGACGCCGGTTGAAGGGACGAGGTCATGGCAGCCTCCCCCATGGACTCGCCAGGATTCCGCGCTCCAGCGCGAGCAGACCCAGAGCCCACCAGAGGAGTCCGGCGTGTCGGGAGACACGCGTGCGACGGTGGGCCTCCTCGAAGCGGGTGGGCTCCAGGGCGTCGATCTCGGCGTAGGCACGGTCCAGCCCCTCGCGATCGCCGACCACGAAATGCCGACCGCCTCCCACGCGGGCCACTTCGTCGAGGCGCGAGGGCCCGTCCGCCCCCGACGCCACGTCCAACGCGTGGATCCGGATGCCCAGAGCCGCCGCCGCGGCCGCGGCGGTGAGGGGATCGAGGACACCGGCGTTGCTCTCGCCGTCGGTGAGGAGCACCACCACCCGGGAGCGCGCCTCCACCGAGCGTAGACGGTCCGCGGCCAGACCCAGCGCCGTTCCCATGGCCGTGCCGTCCTTCAAAGAGGAACCGCGTACCGACCTCGCCGCGGCGAGGAGCGGGCGGCGGTCCAACATGGGAGGCACCTGGATCACCGCCTCTCCGGCGAAGACCACGAGCCCCACCAGATCTCCATCCCGCCCCTCCACGAACCGGATCAACTCCGCCAGGGCGGCGTCGAGCTTGCGCCTGCGCCCCAATCCGGGATCGGACATGCTCTCGGAGACGTCCAGGACGACCATGATGGCGGCCCCACTCCCCCGCTCTCCCGGGAGCGCCACCTCGCGCGTCCATCCCGAGGCGGCCCACGCCAGCACACACACCGACAGCGCCCGCGCGACCCCCGGCGCGTACGCGGCCAGACGCGCCCGCCGCGAGGCCAGAGGGAGGGCCCCACCGGGATGGGACCACGACACTCCGGCGGCGCCCCTGGAGCGCAGAAACGACACGAGTAGGATTCCGGCCAGGGCCACGGCCGGCATCCAGGGCCAGCGCAGATCGCTCATGCGGAACCCTCGACCGGATCCAGGTGGTCCAGCAGCGACGAGAGAGCCGCCGTCACCTCCTCCGCGGTCGGAATGGACCCCTCGTACAGAACTCGGTCCGCCAGCATGAGAGTCCTCGCCACAGGATCGCGCGCGCCCCGGGACGGCTCCCGGCCACCCCGCTCGACGAACTCGTGCGTGGTCTCTCCGCGTCCCACCACCCCGGCGTCGCGGAGCGCCCGCGCCGCCAGGACCGCGGCCTCCGCGGGATCCGCGTCCGCCACGGCGCGCGCGGCGCGGATCCGGCCCTCCGGCGTCGTACGCGCCACGAACGACGCGGGTGTCCCGGACGGATCCGGGTCGGAACGGCCACCCCGCGCACGGATCCACCCCGCGCCGCCCAGCGTCATCAGGAGGGTGGGCACCCACAGCGGGAGCGTCCACCATCCTCCGGCGAGTTCCGGGAGCCCTTCCGGTGCGGCGGGCCTCACCTGGAGCGCCCCCGGCGGGAGGGGCGACGATACCGTGACGTTCACGGGCGGGACCACGAGGCGGCGCCAGGATCCATCCGGCGCCTCCACGCGGAGCTCGAATCCGGGGAGGGTGTGGTCGCCGGTCTCCCACACGGTCAAGGGATAGGCCACCGACCACCACACTCCGGCGGAGTCGGCCGGATCACGGCGGACCCTGGCGCTCCCCAACGCCTCGACCTCCCGCCCCCGGGGATGAGCTTCGGGATACCGCAATCGGAGGGTGTCCGCCAGAAGAAGTCGGACCTTTCGCACCAGGGCGTCCCCGGCGAGAGGCGAACCCGGAGCGACGTCCTGCGTCAACGAGAACGCTACCGGGGTGGGCGCGGGCGGTGTGGACGCGACGTCCTGACCCTCGAGGCAGGCCGGCACACCGACCCATACGACGCTCCACACGAGGACGCACCTCCCCCACCCCGTGCTCATACCACCCTCCGCGGCGTACCGAAGTACCTCCGCAGTCGCGGGCCCGGGTCCTGCCACGGATCGACGTCGAGGGGAAGCAGTCCCAGCCGGAGGAACACGCTCTCCACGGACGCGCGATGGTCATTCTCCCATTCGGCCAACGCGGCCCGCACCGTGGGATCCGTGAGATCCACCAGGCGTCGGTCTCCGCTCTCGGGGTCGGACACCTCCAGCACCCCCGCCGCGGGAAGGTCCGCCGGCGACGGCTCACGAAACCAGATGGGGATCACGTCGTGGCTCCTCGTCAACGCCGTCAACGCGGAGACGACGGTTCCGGACGCGCCCGTATCCTGGAAGGGCCACCGGAAGTCGCTCAGGACGATGACCAGCGCGCGTGACCCGAGCGTTCGGTTGAGTCCCCGCAGGGCCGGAAAGGGATCGACGAGTCCGCCGGGCGCGTCCTCCATGAGGGCGGAGAGCAGACGCCGCACGTGGTTGCGGCCCCGGGAGGGACGGATGCGCGTCGGGGTCGCCGCGTCGATACGGACGAGGCCCACCGGATGGTCTCCAGCGGCCGCCACCAGCGCCAGCGTCGCCGCGACCTCCGTGACCGCGTGGGCGGGCCGCGGAGACGCCAGGTCCTGGAGCGAGCCGGAACGATCCACCACCAGCACGATCTCCATCTCCCGATCGTCGACGAACTCCTTCACGTGCAGGCTCCCCTTCCGGGCCGTGACGTTCCAGTCCACCGCCCGGATCTCGTCTCCCGGCTCGTAGGCCCGAACACCGTCGGCCTCCACACCACGTCCACGGAAGACCGACGAAACCCTCCCGGCGAAGGCTCCCTCCGCCAGACGCCGTGCCCGGATCTCGAGATCGGCCACCCTGGGGAGTTTCCCGCACGGCTTCTCGCCTCGGTACTCTTCCCTGCGAGCCCACCGGAACCACGCGCGCCGGATCATGACCGACTACGGGAGTGGCACGACCGTGAGCAACTCCCGGATCACGTCGTCGGAGGTGACACCTCGCGCTTCGGCCTCGAAGGTCAGCACCAGTCGATGTCTCAGGATGTCGGGCGCCAGGGCCTTCACGTCATCGGGAAGGGCATGCCCGCGCCCGTGGAGGAACGCGCGGGCGCGGGCCGCCTTCATGAGGCCGATCCCGGCGCGCGGAGAGGCTCCGTACGAAACCCAACCGGCCGCGGCGGTCATCCCCGCGGCGGTGGGATCCCGGGTCGCTCTCACCAGCGCCACCACGTACTCCTTGAGGGCGGGCGAGACCGCGACCTTCTCCACCGCCCGCCTGGTGGCGACGAGAGCTTCCACGGTGACGACAGGGGGACGCACCACGTCCACGGATGCGTCTTCCGCCAGGGCGAGGATGCGCACCTCTTCGTCCCGCGACGGATATTCCACCCGTAGCATCATCAGGAAGCGGTCCAGTTGGGCTTCGGCGAGCGGGTACGTTCCCTGCTGCTCGATGGGATTGCGGGTAGCCAGGACGAGAAAGGGGTCCGGAAGAGGGAGCGTCTCTCCGCCCAACGTCACCTGCCGCTCCTCCATGGCCTCGAGCAGGGCCGACTGAACCTTGGCGGGAGCCCGGTTCACCTCGTCGGCCAGGACCAGGTGGGCGAAGATGGGTCCCCTGAGAAGGCGGAAGGCTCCCCGGTCCGACTCGAATACCATGGTTCCGAGCAGGTCGGACGGGAGCAGGTCGGGGGTGAACTGGATACGGCGGAAGTCGGCACCCAACGATCCGGCCAGGGCGCGTACCATGCGCGTCTTGGCCAGGCCGGGCACGCCTTCCAGGAGCACGTGGCCGCCGGCCAGAAGGGCCACGAGAAGGTGGTCCACGACGTGGCTCTGTCCGACGATGCTGTGGGAAAGCGATTCCCTGATTGTGGCGACGATCTCCGACGTGCCGGCCGGATCCACGCGGATCGGGAGCGTGGCCATGGGAAGGTGTGGCGGCTCAGCCGCCGGGTGACGTGAAGATCTCGTCGACCAGGGCTTGACGGCTCTCGGCGTTCAAGGTGGTGGCGTTGGGATCGTTCGTCACCGTGGCGGCCGCGATGGAGTCGGACTCGACCCCTTCCTCCCCTCCGGAGGACTTGTGATCGAACAGTTTCGCCAGGCCGACCATCCGCTCCTCCACGTCCAGGAGAACTCCCGACGCATAGCCCAGCTGCTGCGCGGTGATGTCCTGGAACTGGAGGAGATTCATGATCTGGAGAAGTTCGTCGCGGAGCTTCCCGCTGACCTCGGAGGGATCATCGCAGCCCTCCGCGGCCATCCCCTCGATGTCGTCGACCATCCCGAGGGCACGGTCGACGCTGTCGAGCATGCTGGTGGTGGCCACCTCGGTAGCCGAACTGACCTCCGCGAGCTTTTCGTGGGTGCTCTTGATGCGCTCCATGGCCGCCTGCTCCAGGAGCCCCCGGCTCTGCCGCAGGCTGTCGATGACACCCATGATCTCGGTATAGGTGCGCACCAGGACCGTCACGAGTTCGGTGAATCCCGCGGGGTGGGTCGTGAGTTCCGTCACCATCTGCTCCACCGCGGACCGCTTGGACGCTTCACTGTTCCCCAGATCCGACAAGACTCCCTGGACCTGGCGGAGGGTAGCCTCCGAATCGGAAAGGACCTGTCGGCGGTCCCGGTCTCCGGGTGTCATCACGCGGCTCCGACCGCACCCAGGGTCTGATCGATCTTCTCTTTCAGGACCTGGGGGGTGAACGGCTTGACCACATAGTTGTTCACACCTGCCTGCGCCGCGAGGACGATGTCTTCGCGCACGGAACGGGTCGTGACCATGATGATGGGGATCTTCTTCCCCTCGTCCTTCGCGCGCACCGCCTTGACGAAGTCCAGGCCACCCATGTTCGGCATGTTCCAGTCTGTGATGACGAACTGGATGGATGCATCGAAAGCGGCCAGCGCCTCGTGTCCATCTCCCGCCTCCACGACCTCGGAATACCCGATGCGGTTGAGGGAATTCACAACGATGCGTCGCATCGTGGCCGAGTCATCCACGACCAGAAACTTCATCCGTACGCCTCACTTCGCCCAAACTGGAAAAGGTTGCCGTCAAAGGTCGCCGGATTCGAGAATGGACCGAGCGACTTGTTCGGCCATCTCGGGACTATCGTAGGCGCCTTCGCGGATTCTTCCCAGAACTTCCTGGAGCCGTTCACTGGCTTCCGCGTTCTGGGCCGCGAGGGCCTGTCCCTCCGACGAGATTTCGATTGAGTCGGTGCGTGCGCGATGCGAAGAAACGTCGCCAGCTTCCTGCTGGTCGAGTTCGCCGTTCCCTGGCGCCTTTTTGGGCGAAAGGGAGCGCATGGCACCGGATCCGGAAATGTGATAGATAGACATAAGCGAGCCTCCTGCTCACCTACGAGGTTCGGCACCCCGCCCGCTCAACTTGAGTTCTAGAGCGTAAAGTCCACATGGATCCTCCCCGGGGGGTCGGCATCCGTGGCGGGGGCTGCGTACTTCTCCACTGCTCGGTCGTTCCTTCTGGCGTCCCGGATCTCCCGGGCCGCCCCATCCCTCAGCTCGCGAAGCCGGGCCTCGATCCTGCGATCGGACGCCAGAGCGACACGAAGCATTTCCGCCACGTCCTCTCCGGACATGGCGCCCTCTTCGGGGTCGGCTCCCGGCTCCGCCGGATCCTCCCCCGAAACATCGAGTGTGTCCTGGAGGGCCTTCCGTTCCCCGGCGAGGACTTCGAACCGGGCCACGTCACCGCTCTCCAGCGCCTCCTCCTGCGCATGCACGATCTGGGCATACCGCACCCACTCCTCGAGGCGACGGCGAGCCAGACGGTCGCCGGCGATCTCCGGCCCTCCCCGAGGCGTCACGCTGTGGGCCCCCTCACGCCGCCCTCGAGCGTCGTGTCGGGAAGCGTGGCCTCACCGCTCTCCACCAGACGCACGGCTTCCTCCCACGACTCGTGCAGTTCCCCCACCATCTCCGCCAGCGGTCCCAGCCGGGCGGCATCGAGGGCACGACTGGCCGCGTTGATCTCCTTGATCCAGTAGGCGTACAGGGACGCCAGCCGGACGGTGATCTCCCCGCCCTGGTCGAAGTCGAGGGCGGCCATGAGCTCGTACACGATCTCCCCGGCCTTCCCCAGACTCTCCGCCTTCCCTTCGATATCCTTCGCCTCGATCTGGCGCGACGCCTTCTTGAGGTTGACGAGGAGATGCTTGTACATGAGAGGGATGAGCCGCTCCGGAGAGCTCCCCATCACCGTCATTTCGCGATAGTTGCGAGCCTGATCGTAGCCGTTGGTCATCTAGGGAATCCCTCAGAATCCTGTCTGGGTGTACGCGGTGAGACTGGCCAGCTGCTGACTGAGCCACTGCTGCTGTGTCTGGGCCAACGCCATGGCCTCCTCGAGGCGGGCGAAACGCTGGATCAGGTTGTCGCGACGGGCCTGGAGTCGATCCCGGATGTCGTCCACGCGGTCGTTCAGCCGCTTGATGCGCACGTCGCCGTTGTCCACGATGTCGTCGATGGAACCCGTCTCTCCACCGAGGAGCACCTCGGCCACCTCCTGAACCAGAGAGGCGATTCCCCGACTGTACGTCACCGACCCGGCCGACCCGGTGGCTTCACCGGTGTAGCTCACGATGAGCCCGTCCACCGCCGTGCCCTCGTCTCCTCGCAGGGTGGTGCCCAGCCCGGTCGCCGACATCCCCCCGATGGTGCCCATCACGTCCTGTCCCACGTACGATCCCGCCGCGACGCCGAGGGATGCGGAGCCGTCCGTGCCACCCGCCACGAAGGAGAGATCGAAGCCCGTGGCGGACCCGTAGTCGTCGTGCTGGATCCGTAGCTGGCCGCCTTCGGCGGACGCCGTGATCTGCGCCGTCCCGCGGCCACCCGACGTGGCTCCGAAACCTCCCACCGAGAAGGTTCCGCCCCCGGCGTTGTCCGAGGTGACGGAGAGGCTCAGGAGGTTGGATCCCGAGTCCAGAGCGGAAACCGTGAACGCGCCGTTCGCGAAGGTCACGTCCACGTCGGCACCCACCGCGTCCGCCACGGCGGTGCGGAGATCGCCGACGGTCTGGGTGGATATGTCGGTCACGCTGAAGTCCACGAAGAACGACGTGCCGTCGGTGCGCGTCCCCGAAATGGAGATGGTGTCTCCGTTGTCCACTCCGAGGCCCACCCCCCCCGCGGTGTAGAGGTCCTGGAGGAGCGTGGCGTTCCCCGCCTGTGTACCCACCGCGTCGGAGTAGAGCGTCCCGGACGACTGGAGCACCCTGCGCGAGGCCGTGTCGAACTCGGTGTTGAGCGCGTCCACGATCTCCTGGAGGGTCATCCCGTTGGAGAGCGTGACGGAATACGTCGAGCCCGTGCCGGCGTCGGTGACCTGGAGAACGTCGTCGACTCCATCGTCCACGTAGGTTCCCCCGAATCCGATCCCCGTAACCTGCGCTCGCGAAGCCGGCTGCGTGACGTTCACCTCGTAGGTTCCCGCCTTCACCTTCGATCCCGCCGAGAGATACTCCAGGGAGGAGTTGGAGGACGTGCCGATGGCACCGAAGAGACGGCTCACCGCCTGGGGATCCGCCGCGAGGGCGGCCTCCAGCTTTTCCGTATCCAGGTCGTACACTCCGGCCCGGTTCACCTCCACGCCCACGTGGGCAAGACGGGTGAACTGCCCCACCGTGCCCGAGGCGAGCCGGGTCTCCAGGGCCCCACGGAGCCGCGTCCGCATCTGGCGGATGATGTTCTCTCCGGAGAGGGGGGGACGCTCCTTCCCGTCCTCCGCCCCCGCTCCGCTGAACTGGGCGGCCACGAACTCGGACAGATTGTTGAAGGCCTTGATGAAGTCCTTCACCTCCTGTGCCGCGGCCTTGGTGTCGCGGGCGATGTCCACCGTCACCTCGGACCCCGTGACCTGCCCGAGGTTGAGGGTGACGCCCTCGATCACGTCGGAGACGCGATTGGAGCTACGCTCGAGAAAATTCCCGTCCACGCTGAACTGTGCGTTGCGGCCGGAGGCGACCTCGCGCTGGCGTCCCTGGCGGGACACGTCGAAGGCACCCAGGTCCAGCGTTCCACCCCCCTCGTTGTGCGCAACGATGCTCAGCGAGAGACGGCTGTCTCCCCCCTGGTCGTCGGTCACGGAGAGGCGCCCGTCCGCCGAGATGGAGGCCGTCGCGGTACGGCTCCCGGCGCCGAATCCGTCCACGGCGGAGTTGAGCTCGTTCAGGAGATCCTGGAAGGTGTCGTTGTTCCCCACCGTGTACGTCTTGGTGAAGGTCGTGCCGTCTCCGCGGATCCCCGAGAGGGTGAGCGTGTCTCCGTCCTGGACGTTGGTTCCCGATCCGCTCAACCACAGGTCGGCCAGGCGCGTCGAGGCCGAGGCCACCGTGGCGGCGTCTCCGTCGGTGAAGGCATTCCCCCGCACCTCCTGAGCCACCGCGGCGCGTCCTCCCTGGAGGACTCCGAGCGCCTCGAAGATCCCATTGGCGTCGGTGAAGCCGGTGGTGCCCGAGATGTCGAGTCGCTTCACCGTCGTCCCGTCGCCCTGGACCTCGTCCACTACGCTTGCGGTGACGGCGCTCCCCGCACCCGCGGCGGCCGTGTTGATGGCGGACGCGATGTCGGAGAGCGACTGGGTCGCGAGATCCAGCGTGACGGAAAAAGACCCGATGGTCACGTCGCCCGAGGCGGGCGGATCGGTGAGCCCGAGAAGCCGATTCACCGCCGAGGTCGCGTTGGAGAAAGCGTCGCTGCGAGCCCCCGCCGACGTCTGGTTGCGGATTCCGACGGTGCCGTCGAGAAAGCCCAGCTCCTGGAGCGCGGTTCCGCCGGTGTCGGCCAGGCGCACTCCGTCGGCGCCGGCAGCATCGGCGGTGAGGATCAACCGATGGGCGTTGGGGCCGGAGCTCACCACCGAAGCGGAAACTCCCGAAGCCGCCCCGCCGGAGTTGGCCGCGTTGATGATCCGGGCCACGTCCGCGAGGGTGTCCGTGGCCGCGATGGACACGACTCCCCTACCGACCATGAACTCACCCGCGATCCCGAGTGCCTCGTCGGTGGACGCGAACACGTCACCGCTCAGCTTTTCCCTCGCCGCGAGTTGGTGCACCTGCAGCCCGTAGCTCCCGGGGGTCGCCGTGTCGCCCGCGGAGACGGATACCGCCCTGGCGTCGGCTTCGAGAAGCGCGTTGATGGACGTGGTGAAGGTCTTGAACGAAGAGCCGTCGGCCAAGGCCGCCGCCCTCGTGTTGAGCGCGTCCACACGTACACGGAAGTCACCCCAGGCGGCGTTGCGCGTCTGTTGTTCCTGCACCTTCCGTTGAAGGATCAGGGCAGGCCGCGACTCCACCTGGATGATCTGGTCCACCAGGGATCGGAAGTCGATTCCCGTGGCGAGACCGCTGAAGGAGGCTAGAGGATCCATGTTGTTCAGTATCGGCCCGTACTCGGCACTTGATTAGTCCCGAAACGACCGGCTCGAAGGCATTCCGGGACAAAAAAAGGAGCCGGGGGGTCGCCCCCCCGGCTCCCGGAACCCAACGGGCTCCTGCTCAACCTCCCGGAAGTCCTTATCCGAGGAGCCGCAGCACTCCCTGGGGAGCGGCGTTGGCCTGGCCGAGCATGGCCGTACCGGCCTGCTGCAGGATCTGGAACTTGGTCATCTGCGTGACCTCCGCAGCCATGTCCACGTCGCGGATGACCGACTCCGCTGCGGACAGGTTCTCCACCATGGACTCGGCGTTCGCGAAAGCGAAGTCGAGTCGGTTCTGCGCCGCACCGATGGCCGAGAAGGTATCGGACAGCTTGTCGATGGCCGTGTCGATGGACGCGAGCGCAGCCTGCGCCCCCGTGGCCGTCGTGAGGTCCACCGCGCTGGTGGTGACGCCCAGCTTCTGAGCGCTGAGGTTCACCGCGTCGAGCAGCACCAGGTCGTTGCTCGTGTAGTCACCCGAGGCGCTCACCAGGAACTGGGCCTGGGAGACGTCCGCCTGAGCGATGGTCAGCGTGTTGTTGGTGCCGATGTCGAAGGTCACGCTGTTCTGGCCCGCGTCGATGGCGATCTCCACACCGAAGTTCGTGAAGTTGAGCTTCTGCGACGAACCGTCGGCGTCGAGCGTCAGCGACTGGGTCGCGCCACTCGCGTCGGCGAGTTCGAAGGTGAAGGACTGATCCACCGTGATGGTCCCGATCACGCCGTCGGCCGCCGCGTTCACGTCGTTGGCGCCGTCACCGGTGATGGTGATCCCGGCGTTGGCGAAGACCACGTCTCCACCGGCGACGTTGAGGGACACGTCCACCGACTCGACGACGGTGTTGTTCCCGTCGAGGAGCTGGATGGCCGAACCACTCTTGTTCACCGTGTAGGTGCTCTCGGACAGCGTGTTGAAGTTGGCCTGCGTCGAGATCGAAGCCGTTCCGGTGAGCCCGCTAACCGTGGCGAGGCTCTCGGACTCGATGGTTCCGTCCACCTGGGTCACCGTGGCGGTGATGTTGCCGGCCGCGAGGCCGTTGAAGGTGGAGGCGTTGCGAACGTCCACGGACACGCCCTGGATGTCGGCCAGGTTGTTCGCGATGGTCGTGTCGAACTCGTTGGCCGTGGAGGCCGCGGAGCCGTAGGTCCCGTCGAGGAGCGACTGGCCCTGGAACTTCGTGGTGTTCACGATCCGGTCGACTTCGGCGGACAGCTCGTCGAACTCGTTGTTCAGAGTCACGCGGGCCTGGGAGTCCACGGAGTCGGAAGCAGCCTGCGCGGCGAGCTCCTTCATCCGGTCGAGGATCTGCGACACCTGCTGGGCTCCACCTTCCATGACCTGAAGCACGGAGTTGCCCTGCTCGGTGTTACGCGCCGCCTGCCTCGTGGCGCGGATGTCGGCCCGGAGGCCGTTGGCGATACCGAGACCTGCGGCGTCGTCGGCAGCGCGGTTGATCCGGAAGCCCGAAGAAAGCCGGCCCACGGAACGTCCGAACATCCTGCTGCTGTTGCCAAGCTGACGCAGGGTGCTCATCGCGGGGATGTTGGTGTTGATCCGCATGAGAGTCTCTCCTTCCATTGAGAGGTTTAACGGAGCGTCCTTGCTCCGTGGGGCATCCTTGCCCCGTGTTGGACCGGCTTCGAAATTCCGGCCGCTGAAGAACAGTATCGGTGATGCCGAAACCAGAGTTTAGCGTTTCATGAAAAGTTGTGTGATCGCTGGACTCGGGATCGCCCCTGTCCTTTATTAGAAGGCCCCGATCGTTCCCCCAGCCACTCGAACGGAGAGCAGCGTGAAGGATGCATTCGTAGCGCGTCAACCCATTTTCGACGCACGATACAACATCCACGGATACGAGCTTCTGTACCGTGCCGATCCGGACGCCGACTCCGCGGTCCACGACCGTTCCCACGCCGAGATGTCGTCCAAGGTGATCGTGGACAGCATCATCGGGATCGGCCTTCCTCGCCTCACCGGTGGCGCCACGGCATACATCAACATCCCGGAAGTGATGCTCCTCGAAGGGATCCCCGAGGTTCTGAATCCGAAGGACTTCGTCCTCGAGCTCCTCGAGTCGGTCCGCCCCACGCCCGAGGTCCTCGCGGCGTGTTCGGAGTTGAAGGAGAAGGGGTTCCGGCTGGCCATGGACGACTTCGTGTTCCGGCCGGAGTACAGCCCCCTCCTGTCCATGGCGGACGTGGTCAAGGTGGACGTGCTCGACCCGCGCCACGACCTCGCCGCGCTGGCGAGCACGCTCCAGTCGCACAACGTGACCCTCCTGGCGGAAAAGGTGGAGAACCGGGAGGTCCATGATCGTTGCGAGGCCCTGGGGTTCGAGCTGTTCCAGGGTTTCCACTACTTCCGCCCGGAGACGATGAAGCGGAAGGACATGGCCGCCGATTCGGTGGCGCTCATCCGCCTCCTGAACCTCATCAAGGACATCAACGCCACCGACAGACAGGTCGAGGACGCCTTCCGCTCGTCACCGGGACTCACGTACAAGCTCCTCCGCATCGTGAACTCGGCGGCCATGGGGGGACGCGGGATCGACTCCATCACCCACGCCATGCGCCTTCTCGGGCGGGACCACCTCTATCGCTGGATGTCCCTCCTCCTCCTCACCATGGGAGGCGGCGGCGGCGAAATGCGCACGGAGATGATCAAGTCGGCCCTCATCCGCGGGCGGATGTGCGAGCTGCTGGGCGATGGAGTGCGAAGCGCTCGGGTGAGAGACGTCCCCGCCGGGGGCACGCTCTTCCTGGTCGGGCTCTTTTCACACCTGGACGCCCTCATCGGGGTGGACATCGAGGAGATCGTGGACGAACTGGATCTCAGCCAGGACGTACGCGATGCCCTCCTCCTGTTCACGGGGAAGGCGGGGATCCTGCTGAGGACGGTGCTGGACTACGCGGACGCGGAGTGGGATTCCGCGGAAGGTCACTTCAGGGAACTGGGGGGAGACGTCTCGGTCCTGTCCGACCTCTACCTCGACTCCCTCACGTGGGCGGGCGACCGGATGAGCTTCCACGAGGTCGACTCCTGATCAGAGCCCCTCGACGGCCTCCACCATCTCCTCCAGGTCGAAGGGCTTCCTGATCGAGGGACGCCCGGAGGTCTCGATGAAGCGCTCCTTCTCGGCGGCCACGAAGCCACCGGTCATGAAGATGGTCCGCGTCTGCATGTGCGGCGCGACGCCTTCGAGGGACGTGAAGAAGTCCGGCCCGTCGGTCCCGGGCATGTGCACGTCCACGATCACGCGGTCGAATTCGTGGCCGTTCACCTGTTTGAGCGCGTCGTCCCCGTCCACTGCTTCGGTGACCCGGTGCCCACGGCGCTCCAGGAACCTCCGCACGACGCTACGGAGCGCGGCGTTGTCGTCCACGACGAGCACGTCGAGGCCGCCATCTCCGCGAGACTGGACGGCCACCGCGGCGGGAACACTCGGCTCCTCTTTGCGAACCTCCGGCAGTACCGCGGGAAACATGAGGGTGTAGCGCGTCCACACCTGGGGACGGCTTTCTACGTGGAAGCGGCCGCCGAACGACTCGGCGATCCCCCGTACCACGTCCAACTCGTCCGCTCCGGAGGCATCGCCCATGTCGAAGAGCGGCTCGAAGAAGCGACCGCCCGGATTCCTCGGCATCCCGACGCCGTCGTCGGACACCACGCAGTACACCCACCCTCCTTCCTCCCAGGTGCGCACCGTGAGGCTCCCTCCTCCGGGACGCAGAGACCCACGGGCCGACTGCACGAGCAGGCGGATGGCCCGCAGCACCTCCAGGCGGTCGGCCGGCAACTCCGGCAACTCCGGCCGCAGGAAGGAGAACACGCGCACGCGCTCGGCCTCCATCTCCTCCCGGTACCGTGCGAGGACTTCGTTCACGACTTCGTTGAGGGTGAAGGAAGATGCGGGCATGCTCTCGGACGCTCCGTCGAGCACGGCTCTGACCAGGCCATCGGCCTCCTCGATCTCTTCCCGGGATCGCTGGATGTACAGCCGTTCCGCCGCCCCGGCCCGGGCCGGAACCCGCGCGGGCAAAGCCCGGGACAGGTCGTCCGAGGCATGGGCCACCCTCATGGCCAGGGCCAGGAGATGGGCCGTGGCGTCCGCATAGTCCCGCTCCTGAGCGGGTCGCCGATCCCTCTGGAACACGATGCGTCCCCCTTCCGCGCCTCCGTCGTCGAGACCGAAGGGCACGGCACCCAGAGAGACGGGGATGGGCTCCGACGCGTCGGGCGGGAAGGTGTGATCCTCCCACTCCAACACGCCGGAATCCGCCGGGCGGACGGCGGAGACGAGCGCGCCACCGGGAAGGTTGTTCAGCGCCCGCCCGAACGGAGTCTCGTCGTCCCACCCGGGCACGGAGCGGAACAGCCCGTGCGCGAAGATGACCCGCTCCCAACGGTCCACCACCAGTACGCCGTCGCATCCGCCCGCCTCGTCCCCGGCGCACCGCTTCATGGCCACCCTCAACGCCGCGGTGGCGGCCAGGAGTTGCAGCCCTTCCAGGGCGTGGCACGCCGCACGCCATTCGTCTTCACCCACACCCTCGAAGCTGGCGCGATCGACGGACACGGCCAGGCATCCCGCCACGCCCGACTCGGCGAAGAGAGGGAATATCCCCAGCGCGGGAACGGAGGCGACGCGCATGGCGGTGCGGAGCTCACGCGATCCGTCCGAGAGCGCCTCCCGGCGCACGAGGATGGGGTGGCCGCTACGCCTCGCCGCCTCGGCGATCTCACGCCCGCCGGCGGTGGTCAGCGCCCTGCACACGTCTTCGGGAAGCCCCTCGCGGTGGACCACCTCGATCTCCGGGGGTACGCCCCAGAAGAGCACGGCGGCCCCGGGATCGCGGCCCAGAATCCTCGTAACGCCCTGAGACGCGGCCGTGATGGCGCTGAACAGGTCGAATCCCACACTCCCTGTAGCCATGTCAGTCCCCCTCTCCGGATGTATCGGGAATCGGTTCGCTCGTCCGAAGCTCCGCCCCTAGCTGGTCCGGAGTGACGCCGGGGATCTTCAGTGAGTCGAGTGGTATTTCCAGGAAGGGCATCAGGAGGGAGATCCGGCGATTCCGCGGATCCCTCGGTGCATCTTCCACCTTCAATTGACGATCGGCATATCCCCGCACTTCCATGAGCCGCTGGATGGGGAGGCCGTTCCGGACCAGGACCCGGCGGGCCGCGTTGGCGCGGTCCACGGAGAGCTCCCAGTTGGAGTACTCGACGCCGGGAAAGGCCAGCGCATCGGTGTGTCCCTCCAGGATCACGTCACCGGGAACACGCCCCAGCTGCGACCCCACGACCTGAAGGACCTGGCGCAACGCCGGAGTGAGATCCGCCGACGACTTCTCGAAGAAGGTGGCCCCCTGCCCCGTTTCCATGAACTCGATGCGGAGGCCGTCCTGGGTGATCACCATCTCCACGTTGGCGTCGGCATGGTCGAGGAGTCCGCTTTCCTCGATGCGCCGCTCGATCTCCTCGATGACCTCCTGGAACTGACGCTCCTGCTGCTGCCTGTTGAGGATGATGGACTGGTTGTCCGCGAGGTTCACGATGAAGTTCCCCGCGGACATGGGGTTCCTCCCACCGGAAAAGGCCCGCTTGAAGCCCACCGGGTTCTGGAAGTACCCCTGCACCATGTCCTTCACGCCCTGGTCCATCCCCATGATCCACATCACCAGGAAGAACGCCATCATGGCGGTGACGAAGTCCGCGTACGCGACCTTCCACGACCCTCCGTGGTGCGCGTGATGGGCCTTCTTCTTCTTCTTGACGATGATGATCCGTCCGCCGTGATCGCTCATGAGTCCCTTCCTCTGCGGCGGGTCATCTCCTCCAACTCGGAGAAGGACGGCCTGTCTTCGGGCTCGATGTTGCGGCGAGCGAACTCCACGGAAGTGATGGGGGGGTCTCCCCGCGCGAAGGACAGGAGCGCCGTGCGGATGGTGGCCATGTAACGCTCCTCGGAGGAGACCCTTCCCTGGATGGACGTGGCCATGGGTCCGAGGACCCCGTACGCGAGGAGGATCCCCACGAAGGTCCCCACCAGGGCGGCCGCCACGCTCTCACCCACCGCCTCGGGCGATCCGCCGATCTTCCCCATGGTGATGATCACGCCGAGCACCGCGGCGACGATGCCGAACCCGGGCATGGCGTCGCCCACGGTGGCCAGCGCGGTGGGCACCTGCATGGCCTCGTGGTGGTGCTGCTCCAGATCCAGTTCCAGGATCTCGGCGAGGTGATGGTCATCCACGGCTCCGGTGAGAAGCACCTTCATGGTGTCGGCGAGGAACGCGACGGCATGGTGGTTGCCGTGGAAGCTCGGATATTGCTTGAACAGCTCGCTGTCCTGGGGATTCTCCACGTGGGACTCGATCCCCACCAGCCCGTCCTTGCGTGCGGCGTAGAAGATGTCGTAGAGGACCTGGAGAAGCTCCCTGAACGCCTCGCGACCGTACGGACTGGGCTTCAGCAGGCCCATCGTGTGGGTGAAGATCCCCTTCACCACCGATGGCTTGTTCCCCACAAGGAGGGCACCGAATCCGGCGCCCCCGATTATGATGAACTCGTTCACCTGCATGAGGACGGCAAGCTCTCCGTGATGCATCACGTATCCCGTGACGATACTCCCGAAGACGATGCCCAATCCGACGATGAGGAACACAGCGGTACCCTTGTCCGGCTTCCATGCCGTAGTGGAGACCAGGCTCGACAACCCGTCTCCGATTGATTCCATTCCGTGACCACAGTATCGTCCGAGCCGACGGAAACTGGAGCCCCCCGAGCCATGTCAGACCAGACCTATCCTCCCACGGCGCACACGGGTGCCGAGACGGAAATCGCGTCCCTCCTGGCCCAGGCCGGTTGGCTCGCAGCCGCGGATCAGATCGTTTCGGGGGTCTCCCACGACCTCAACGGGCGCATCGGCTCCCTCATGGGCCTCCTGGACCTCCTCAGCCACGGAGACGGAGACGACCTTCCCGTGATGTCCTTCCTGGAAGAGGAGGTACATCGTCTCGAGGGATCGGTGGAGTTGCTGCGCATGATCCGCGGGCCCCTCACCGCCGACCCCGAGCCGCTCCCCGCGGAAGCCGTCGGCGAACGCATTCTGAAGCTCCACGAGCGCCGCCGTGGGTTCGAACGCCAGGAGACCGTACTGGCGATGGAGGAGGCCCTCCCCCCTGTCCTGGTGAACTGGTCCCGGTTCGGGCGGACCCTGGTCCTCCTCGTGGGCATGGTGGGAGCGGGCGTCCTCGACGGAGACGATCGCAGACTGACCATCTCCTTCACGGGCTCACCCGACCAACTCACGATCCGGATCGGTCCATTGGCGGGGAAGGCGGAGCTTTGTCTCGATGCGCTCCGTCAGGTCGCCGCCCTGGACGGCGCCACCATCACGCCGGTGGGGGACGAAGCCGTGGAGGTCTCCCTCCCGTCCCTTACCCGGGCCCGGGCCGCCGTCTGATACCCGCTGGGGCCCGGCGCGGTCAGGCCTTTTCCGCGCCGTCCTCGCCCGAATCCTCGTCCGTGTCGGCCTTTCTGGGCTGGAGCGATTCAAGCCACTGACGATCATCCGAAGTGGCACCCGCGCGCACGTTCTCTTCGGCGATGCGGTGGACGATCTCTTCCCGGACGATCCCCACGGAGGTGGGTGCTTCGATCCCCAACCGCACGCCCCCGTTGTCGCTGGCGAGAACCACGATGCGGATCCCACCATCGATGAGGATCGCTTCGCCCGTCTTTCGGCTGAGGATGAGCATGGAGCGGAATGGTCGGGGGCCGCACCGTGGATGGGCAACTCCCGACCCAGGGCCTCGGCCTGTAGGCAGAAGGATGCGGCGGGCCCGACGAACGCTACATGTTGATCAGCGACTGCAGCATCTCGTCCACGGCCGTGACGACCTTTGCCGCCGCCTGGTATGCCGTCTGGTACTGGATCATGCTCACCAGTTCTTCGTCGATGGACACACCACTGATACTCATGCGACGGATGTCCGCCTGCTCGGCCAGCGCCCTGTGGACACCGACCGCATCCTGGGAAGAACGTACCGCCGAACCGACGTCGGACACCAGCCCCCTGAAATGCCCGCCCAGCGTCTTCCCCAGGGAGCCGATGGAGACGTCCCTGAGCGCGGCCAGGGAGAGCGCCACGTCGTTGGCCCCTGCGCGGTAACCGCCCAGCCCGTCCGGCGTACCGGCCGCGATGGCATCCGCGTCCGCCGCGACCTCCGCGGAGAGGGCGATGGTATCGGCCGTGAGGCCGGCGGGGTCGAAGAAGTCGATCCCCGTTCCACCCAGGGGATTGGTCCCCGTGACGTGGATGGCGTTGACCTCCGTCACCAACGCGTTGGCGAGTTCGTCCAGGGTGGCGCGGATGGCCGGAATGTCCTGGTTCAACACCTCCAGCATCCCCCCCACCGATCCGCCCAGGTCGGGAAGCATCCCCGGCCGGCCCTGGATCGCCAGCCCCACCGTCCCGCCCGAGGTGCGGATCTCGAGGGGGACGCTCACGACTCCGTCGGCGATGTGGTACCCCGACGCGGTGACACCCACCGACCCGTCGTCCTGGGGATGCACCTGGATGGGGATGAGCGTGGCGAGCTCGTCGAGGGCCCGGTTCCGCTGATCCCGTAGATCGCCGGCGGTGTCTCCCGCCGACTCCATGCTCACGATCTGCCGGTTGATGGAGGCGATGTCCTCCGTCAGTGCGTTGATCCTGTCCACGGACGCGTCGAGGCGGACCTCGACCTCCTGCCGGATCTGATCCAGCCCGCTCACGAAGTCGTTGAACTGGGTCACGATCTGGGACGCGCGCTGACGCACCACCGTCCGGGCGGTCCCGTCGGTGGGGTTGGTCGCGAGATCACCGAGAGCGGAGAAGAACTGGTCGAGCGTGGCGGACAACCCGAGGTCGGAAGGCTCTCCGAACATCCCTTCCACCCGGCCGAGAATGTCGGATCGGGCCTGCTCACCGGCGGAGTACGCGACCTCCCTCCGGAAGGTGTTGTCCAGGAGGAGGTCGCGAGACTGCTGCACGTCCTCCGCCCGCACACCCGTTCCGAACACCCCGTAGGTGAGGTGGATGGGCGGGCCGGACTCCATGACGAGGCGCTGGCGGGTGTACCCCTCGGTGCTGGCGTTGGCGATGTTGTGCGACGTCACGTTCAGGGCCAGCTGACTCGTGCGCAGCCCCGACGTCGCGATTGAAAGAACGCTTCCGAGTGTAGGCATCGTTCACACCTGCCGATTGATGAGGACACCGCTTCCGCCGGCCATGTCCTGGGTACCGTTGTTCACCTGCCCCCGACCGTACGTCTGCCCGGCCCGCGGGGTCGCGCCCACCAGGGCCCGGATGAGCTGATCACCTGCCGTGATGGCCCCCTGGAGCACCCGACGATTCAGGTCCAGCTCCCGCGCCAGCGTCTGCGCCGCTTCGTGGAGCTCGTCCCTCGCCCTGCGCACCGACTCGGTCATCCCCATCCCGAGGGCGGTGTCCAGCTCGGCGAGAGGCAACTCCTCGTTCCCCACCATCAGGTGGAGCAGGCTCTTTCTCCTTCGCTTCGCCTGCGCCAGCGTCAACAGGATCCGTTGCGCGGCGTAGACCGAATCGTCCACGGATCCCAGGTCGTCCTGGCCCACCGCGGTGCGCTGACGCTCCAGCACCCGCTCGAGCTCGCGGAGGAGGCGGGTCTCCGACCCGAACGCCTCCGCGAGGGTCTCCACCCGGCCCGAAACCGCCGTGGGCACTCCCAGGGGAAGAGGCGTGGACTGCACCGTCACACCTCCCCTGAACCGGAAGTATCGGCACCGGGCATCGCCGGGACGACCTGAGCGGCCTCCGCCAGGCCCATGTTCCGGGCGAAGTGGCGGTACAACGCCGAGCCGATCCCCCGCTCGCTCTGCTGCGCGGCCGCGTCGGCGATGTGCTGGTCCATGAGGCTCTGGAACATGTCCTCTCCGGCCCCGCCGGAAAGGGCACCTCCTTCGGGAACGGTCTCTCGCATGGCCTTGAAGATCTCCTGGTAGAAGGTCCCTTCCATGAGGTCGGCGGCGGCACGGAGCCGAGCCTCCTTCCCCTGGATGCGCCCGTTCTTCAGTGCCTCGAAGGCATCGATTCGGCCCATGGGACCCGTTCCGTCCACGCTCATCGGATGGTCACCTCGGCGGAGATGGCCCCCACCTGCCGCAGCGCCTCGAACACCGACGCGATGGCCTGGGGGGGAGCGGCGACTCCATGCAGGGCCGCCGCCACGTCCTGAACGCTGACCCCGGCCTGCATGCGCAGGTCGCCCGGAATCATGGAGGCCTCGGGGCCCGCGGCTCCGATGGCCAGGGTCATGCTACCGTGGCTCACCACCGCCTCTCCCACCTGGATGTCACCTCCCGCCACCACGGTTCCGCTGCGGCCGTCGATGACCACCAGCGCGGCGCGGAAGCGCTGCACGCGGAGATCACCGATCTGGGAAAACGTGGTCGCCCGGTTCACCGCGGCGTCACCCTGAAGCTGGAGGGCCACCGCTCCGGGATCCTGGACCACCGCGGTCCCGGCTCCCAGGGAGGCGTTGATGGCATCGGCGATGCGCGAGGCCGTGGACACGTCGGGATCCCTCAGATGCAGGATCGTCGCGGTGGCGAAATCCGGCGTCGCCAGCGCCTGCTCCAGGAGCCCACCCCGGGGGAGGGACGCCGTGGTCTCGACTCCGTAGGACATCCCCGCGCCGCGCACGGCAGGTCCCTCGCTGACGAGCACGGGGCCCTGGGCGGTGGCCACCGGAGGTAGACTCGGGTCCGCCACCAGGGGCGTCATCCAGAGCACTCCCCCCCGGAGGGATACCGCGTCACCCACCGAAGCCACGGAGATGTCGAAGCGTCCGCCGGGACGGAGATACGGCGACGTCTCGGCCGTGACGAGCACCGCCGCGACGTTTCGGGTCCGGAGCATGTTCTCCGGAACCTCCACGTCGAAGCGCCGCAGGAGGTTGGCCACGGAACGGACCGTGTGGCCGGACGAGTATCCGCCGATCACACGGTCTCCGGTCCCGTCGAGCCCCACCACCAGTCCGTACCCCACGAGCCGGACGGGGATGTCCCCGCCGGTCACGGTGAGATCGCTGATGCGCGTGTCCTGGGCGTGCACGGGGCCGGGGGGGGTCGCCAGGGCGAGCGCGCCGACCAGGAGGGCCGTCACGGCCTCCTTCGACACTCCCACCCGGAGGCGCCTCGACGCGACCGATGAAGATTTCCGATTCGTGTTCATGGAATGATCAGGTCGAGGATCTTGGACCAGATCCCGCGGGACTTGGTCAGCTCTCCGTTGGATCCGTACTGGATCTCGGCGTCGGCGACGCGCCACGACTCCACCGTGTTGGCGGTGGATACGTCCTGGGCACGAACCCATCCCCGGACGGTCACCTCCTGTTCGTGGTCGTCGATCCGCACTCGCTTGGTCCCCTCGAGTCGCACGACTCCGCTGGGGAGCACCTCCACCACGCGCACGCTCAGCTCCGCGGAGAAACGCTCCCTGCGGCTGGCCTCGCCGCGGCTGCGGTCGGAGACGTCGTTGCTGCTGCGGAGATTTCCGCCGGCGGTGCCGAAGCCGACGCTCACCGCCCGGTCACGATCCCTGGCCTTGGAGTCGTTCCGGTCCGCCGAGGCCAGGGTGAGCTCGTCGATGAGGATGGTCACCACGTCACCCGTGCGGAGATCCACCCGATCGGACGTCCACGAGGTGCGCACCGGGGGTCCCGACGGGGGCGGCGGCGGGGGCGCCTGCTCTTGAGCCTGTGCCCTCCCCACCGACGGGAGCACCGCCAGGAGGGAAATCGAGACGATCACCCTCTTCAACACACGTCCCTTCATCGGCCTGGGCCTCCCTGCGTCACGTTTACGATGCCGGGCGCGATGACCACGCCCATGAGCCGCTCACCCTCGGAGGTCCGGACGTACACGGTCCCTCCCAGCGCGGCGGATCCAGCCGCCCTCCCAGGAACCCGGAGTACCACCGGTCCCTGTTCCCACACCAGCACCACCGCGGTGCCCGACGTGACCGCGTCGGGCACGCGGAGCGCGGGCTCCCGGAGGGGTTCTCCCTCGCGGACCACCCGCTGCGCGACCCAACCCGACATGTCCGGCTGGAGATCCGCGGCGGGCTCGCCCCACTGGACCTCTTCCCGCCATGCCACATCGGCGGACCGGAGGGCTTCTCCGCGCGCCAGGGTCCTCCCCGCCACGGGCGTCTTCACGCGGGTACCGACCCGGACGCGGATCCCCGCGGAGACGGCCGCGCCGTCCTCCGAGAAACGGACCAGCCAGTAGCCGCTCGCGCCCGATCCTACCAAGGACATGGACGCATCCGGGGTCAGCGTCGTGCCTTCCCGCACCGCGCCCCACTCCAGCACCACCGCGGCGGCATCCACGTTCCACCGGCGAGCCACCTCCGCACGCACGCGAGCCTGCAGCGCCGGCGGGATGACACTGACCGTGGTATCCACCCCCCCGTGGACTCCCTCCTCGGGAGCACGGACCGCCTCGGGCACGCCGGCGCGAGCGTCCGTGGGAGTTCCCACCGACGTCCCGCACAGGGCTACCAGAGTCAGGAGGGCGCGCATGGTCGGCATCAGCGGATGAGGCTGTTGGCCACTTCCGCCATCTGCTCGGCGGACTGCACGGCCTTGGAGTTGATCTCGTACGCGCGCATGGCGGTGATGAGGTCCACCATCTCGCGCACGATCTCCACGTTGCTCCCCTCCAGGCTGCCCTGGACGATGCGGCCGAAGCCGTCTTCCTGCCCGTAGCCCACCCGCGGCTGACCGGACGCCGCCGTCTCGGTGAAGATGTTCTCTCCCATGGCCTGGAGCCCGGGGGCGTTGGTGAATCGCGCCATCTCGATGCGGCCCACCTCGATGGTCTCCCCGCCCGCAGCGACGACGGAAACGACCCCGGTCCGGCCCACCGTGACCTGCACGGCGTCGTCGGGAACGGTGACTCCGGGGACCACCGTGTAGCCGCCATGGGTCACCATCGTGCCCTGGTCGGAGATGGTGAAGCTGCCGTCGCGCGTGTAGCCCATGGAGCCGTTGGGAAGCTGCACCTGGAAGAATCCATCGCCTTCGATGGCCAGGTCCAGCGGCCGGCCGGTCTGCTCGAGGGGGCCCTGGATCCCGACGCGCTGCACGGCGGCGAGGCGCGTGCCCCGCCCGATCTGGATTCCCTCCACGGTCTGGGCGTCAGCCCCGTCCACCCGGGTCACACCCTGGGCGGACTGGTAGAGGAGATCCTCGAAGTGGGCCTGACTCCTCTTGAACCCCGTCGTGTTGACGTTCGCCAGGTTGTTGGAGATGACCTCCACGCGGGTCTGCTGCGCCTGCATCCCGGTCGCCGCGGTTCTCAATGCCGGATCCACTTGATGTCCCCCTTGTCTCTACGATGTCACCGGCGTCAGCCGCCCACGCGGCCGAGCTCGGTGCTGATGGTCTGCATGACCTGGTCGCCCACCTGGACGGAGCGCTGGATCGCGCCGTACGCGCGTTGGATTTCCAGCATCTCCACCATGGCCGACACCGGGTCGACGTTGCTTTCTTCCAGATGGCCCTGCCGGAGCCTCACGGCCTCGGGGCGGACGACCTCCCGGCTTCCCGGGGGAATCCAGAGGTTCGCGCCTTCGCGCCGGAGCTCACCGGGATCCCCGGCGACCTCCACGCGCAGTCGGGCGATCCGACTCCCGTTCACCGACACCTGCCCATCTTCGGCGATCTCCACGTTCCCTTCCGGGAGAACCACCGGCTCCCGCCTCTCGTCGAGGAGGGGATGGCCGTCCAGGGTGACCAGCGTCCCCGCCTCGTCGATACGGAGCGACCCACCCCGGATGAAGCGATCTCCCCCCGGCGCGTCCACCACCAGGAACCCGTCCGCCTCGAAGGCCACGTCCAATGGACGCCCCGTGGGCGAGAGGGTGCCGGCTCTGGTGTCGGTGTGCCCGCGCGCGACGGGGCCCACGCCCTCCAGGAGCTCCGCGAACACCCGCTCTCCCTTGAAGCCGGGGGTGGACACGTTGGCCAGGTTGTTGGCGACCGCCTCCTGCCGCCGCTCCCAGTAGCGGAGCGCGTGGAGGGTCCTTCCGCCGACGCCTTCGGGTCCCATGATCGTCTCCCTCAGTAGGTGAGCCGGCCGTCACGGAGCCGTCGGGCTCCACTGACGATCTCGGCCTTCCATTCGGCACGTTGCCCGGCCATGGCATCGCCGGCGGCCGGCACGACCCGCGGCGGACGGACGGTGTACCCGGGCTTGGGCGCCCACGTAGGCGACTTGCGGGGTGCCGAAAGTCCCAACACCACGCGGACCGCATCCTGCGCCATCCCGGTGCGCTTGGAGATCTCCGCCACCGAGATTCCGTCGGAGGCGAGGGAACGGGCGGCCCAGAGGCGCCCTCCCATCTCCGTCTTCCTGGCCGACCGCCTCGCCTTGCGGCGTCGGATGGACGACCGGACGACGAGTGCGCCGACGAGGAGCGTCAGCGCGACGGACCCCGCGAACAGGTGTTCCGGACCGAGGTTCCACGACTCCCAGGGAAGCCGACTCGCGGGAGCGACGGGCTGCCGCGCGTCGGCGATCCCCAGGGAGTCGGCCAACCGGGCGGCTTCGAAGGTGCCGTCCAGATCCGCACCGCCCGACAGCGCCATTTCGGGAAGCGCCCCCGCGAGGGCCCTCCACGTACCCGGATCCTCGGGGTCGGTCAGGGCGCGGCGGGCGAGATCGGCCACCACTTCGGCCGGTCGGGGCGGAGACGCCGTCGTGGCCGTGTCCTGCCCCGCCACCGGCGACGCCGCCACGAGGATCACCAGGAGGAGCGCGGCCCTCATACTCCAGACCCCTCCATGAGGTGGCTGAGACGGCCCCGCAGCGATTGGATGGCCTTGGACCGGATCTGTGAGATCCTGGACTCGGTCACGCCCAGCACCGATGCGATCTCGTGGAGCTTCAGCTCCTCGAAGTAGTACAGCGAGAGCACCAGACGCTCCTGCTCCTTCAGGTTGAGGATCTCGTCGCGGAGGAGCTGTAGCTCCTGCTCGCGGTTGATGTCCTCTTCGATCTCCTCACCTCCGGAGCCCTTGATGATCTCCTCGGCGGTGGCCGACCGTCCGGAGTCGTTCTCCATGGGCTGGTCGATGGACATCTGGGAGGCCTGCTCCGTCTCCCTCTGCCACCGCCACAGCTTGTCGACGCCGATCCCCATCTCGTCGGCCATCTCCTCGTCGCTCGGCTCGCGCCTGAGTTCGGTGGTGAGGGCCTCACGGGCACGGGAGATGTCCCGCTGCTTCCGGCGGATCGACCGGGGCACATGGTCCCGACGGCGCAGGTCGTCGAGGATGGCGCCTCTGATCCGCGGAGCCGCGAACGTGCTGAAGGCGAGCCCTCGCGACGTGTCGAAGTTGTCGATGGCGTTCATGAGGCCGATGGTGCCGGCACTCACCAGGTCATCGAACTCGGCGTCCACCCTGCTGGACCGGATCACCTGCCGGGCCACGTGGTGCACGAGCCGAAGATGCTTGAGCATCAATTGATCCCGGGCGAGAAGGTCTCCACCGGTTTGGTATGCGTTCCAGAGCGAAATCGTTTCCATGGGTACCATCCTCAGTTCCGTCGCGGTTGCCCCAGGTTATGGCATGGGCCGTACCAACTCGCGGAAGGGATGGCGGAAGATTTTTCACACCATGTAACACATTGCTATATCACGATTTACGTGATTCGTGGCGAATCATCCACCCGGGGATCCGGCCTGCCTGAGGCGGAGATTGCGGAAGGATCTGCCGGGGCCCACGCGGTCGATTCTTCCGGTAGCGCCCGACGAACCGGTGTAGGACGAGGGGTCGCGTGGAGGTAGGAGGGGATGCCCAAGCGGGCGGTCGAGAAACCGCGGGCGAGGGCGGGACGAACGCGCGCCCGCGCGCAGGACCCTGGGAAGCCCGCCCCTCAGACTTCCCTGAAGAGGGGTACGACGGGAGTGTCGGAATCCGAGAGGCGGCGGCGGTCCGCGAGGATGCGGTCCACCACCATGGTCGCGGCGCGGGCCGCCGGAGAGGTCGGGTCGACTTCGTGCAGGGCCGCGCCGGCCACCACCCGGGCACGAACTCCCGGATCGTCCGGGACCCCACCGCCGAACGCGACGGTACCGCCCATGAAGGACGTGGCGGCCGACCGTACGATGCTGTGCACCTCGCGAGCCTCCTCGTCGGAGGCGCCGTTCACCACCAGCTCCACAGGGAGGCCCTTGAACTGGGTGTTGGCGATCTTGAACAGGGCGTACGACGCGGCCAGGGAAATCCGGTCCGGCGCGGTGACACAGAGCAAGCGCTCCGCTCCCGCCCGACACGCGGCCATGACCGAGTCCAGCCGCGAACCTCCGTCCACGATGGTCAGGTCGAAGGCTTCGTACAGCCCCGCCACCCTCCGGAGCAGGGTACGCCGCTCCGCCGCGGCCACCGCCAGCGTCGCGTCCATCCCGCCGCCGCCGCCGGGAAAGAGGGACAGCCCGGGAGCGATGTCCAGCACCAACTCCCCCGGGGTCAGTGAACCGCCCCGCAGAGCGCCGATCCCCGGGCCCGGATCCGTGATCCCGAACATGAGGTGGAGAGACCCCACCATCTCGTCGGCATCCACCAGGAGCACCCTGGCCCCTCGCCGCGCGGCGTCCACCGCCAGGAGCGCGGAAACGACCGAGGTGCCCACGCCCCCCTTCCCGGCACCGACCACCACCACCCCGGGTGTGGGTCGGAACGTGTCGTCTCGGCCTGAACTTCCCATGAAGGCCTTGAGCGAATCGACGGAACGGGTCATCGGCACTCGATCGGAGGGATGGGGCGTGTCCTTCAGCCGGCCCTGGCCACCTGCCGGTCTTCCTCGTCCCCATCATCGGCACGAATCCCCAGCGACGCCAGGATGCGGTGTCCCGCCGGTGCCAGGTCCGCCGGCACGTCGTGCCCGTCGGAGACCCAACGCGCCGGAAGCCCCACGAGCTCGGCGATCTCCGCCAACTCGAAGGCCTCGCCCGCTTCATCGAGCATGGAGAACAGCACGTGGGTCACGTCCAGTCCCTCCATCTTCTCCCGCATCGACCGGAGCACGCCCCGGCGGAGACCGGCGGGGAGCACCAGATGGACCTCGTCGGGCTCCATGGCCGCCAGGATCCGCCGCCAGCCCTTGTCTTCGGTGAAGCCGCGTCCGGGGGTGTCCACCACGATGACGTCCACGTCGCGCATCCGCTGGAAGGCCGAGGCCACCTCCTGGGGATGGTACACCACCTCCAGGGGGAGATTCGCGATCTCGGCATACGTCTGCAACTCCTCGATGGCGCCCACCCGGAACGTGTCCAGGCTGATGATTCCCACCTTCTTGCTCCCCAGACCCCGGGGATGGAGGGCGAGCTTCACCGCCGACGTCGTCTTGCCGGCACCGGCGGGACCCACCAGGGCCACGACGTAGGGGCCGATGCGACGGCGGTTCCGCGCCCGTTCGGCCGCCGCCCGACCACCGTCGAGGCGGCGCTTGAACGACTCGACCGCCTCGGGCTTCGCGGCCAGTACCTCCACATATCCTCCGTCGGGACTCTGGACGGAACGAGTGCGGATGATCATGGCATCGTCGCCGAGGGCCTTGCGGACGTCCTTGGTGACCCGGTGGAGCTCACGGCCCCGGAACTTTTCAAGCTGCATCCAGCATCTCCCAGGTTGCTACGCTCCGCAGGTTGGCCTGAGCAGGGAGCTCGGCCAACGAAATCACGGGAACGTTGGGTAGAACAGGTTCGATGAGGCGCCGCACTCCCACCCGAAGCCCGGGAGGGGTGATGATCGGCGCGGGACGTCCATCTTCGGCGTAGGCCCGCGACAGGTCGTCGAGCCGTCCGAGGAGGGAGGTGAGGGTGTCGGGATCCATCATCTCGGTGGGGGCACGATTCGCCCGCGGGCTGAAGAGGCCCATGAGCGCCGCTTCCAGCCGGGGGCCCAGCGTGATCCCGCGAATGGCCCCGTCGAGTCCGACGAAACGCTCGCCGATGACGTTGGCGAGGGCCCTCCGTACGTGCTCCGTGAGCGCCTCGGCGTCCTTGGTGTGCTCGGACACGTCGGCCAGGGTCTCCAGGATGGTGACCATGTCGCGGATGGGCACCCGCTCCTTGAGAAGGCGTTGCAGAACGCGGTGCAACACACCCAGGGGAACTCGCGCGGGCACCACCTCGTCCACCAGCGCGGGATACGACTGCTTGAGGGTGTCGAGCATCTCCTGCACGTCCTGACGGCCCAGGAGGTCCGACCCGTGGGTCTTGAGCGTCTCCATGAGGTGGGTCGCCACCACCGTGGACGGCTCCACCACCACGTATCCGGAGGCCTCCGCGTCCACGCGGTTCCGCTGGGGAATCCACTTGGCGGGCATGCCGAAGCTGGGATCGAAGGTCAGCTCGCCCTCGATCTCCTCCAGGACGGACCCGGTGTCCAGCGCCATGAGCAGGCGAGGCATCACCTCGCCCCGGGCCACCTCCGTCCCCCGGATCTTCATGACGTACTCGTTGGGCGGGAGGCGCACGTCGTCGCGGATCCGGATGGGGGGCACCAGGATCCCGAGTTCCAGGGCCGCCTGCTTCCGCAGGAGACGGATGCGCTCGAGTAGATCCCCGCCCTGCTTCTCGTCCACGAGGGCGATGAGGCCGTATCCGATCTCCAGCTCCACGGGATCGATCTGGAGGAGGTCGTGCACGGGGCTGCGCTCGGCGGCCGGTGCGTCCCCACCCCCGACCGGAAGGGCGGCGGCGGCGTCACGGGCAGCGATGCGGTCCCTCTTGTTCTGGGCGCTGGTGCGCGCCGCCAGTGCCGCTCCCCCGGAGAGGGCGAGAAAGGGGATGGACGGCATCCCCGGAACCAGTGCGAGAGCCCCCAGGAAGCCCGAGGCGATCCACATGGGCTTCGCCTCCCGGCCCACCTGCCGCACCACCGCGGTGGCCACACGGCCCCCGCCGGAGGACGAGGTCACCATGATGCCCGCGGCCGTGGAGATGACCAGGGCCGGGATCTGGCTCACCAGCCCGTCCCCCACGGTGAGGATGGTGTACTCGGAGAGCGCCCGGGTGACCGGCATCCCCCGCTGGATCACGCCCACGAAGAGTCCGCCGAGGATGTTGATGGCCGTGATGAGGAGGCCGGCGATGGCGTCTCCGCGCACGAACTTGGCCGAGCCGTCCATGGCGCCGTAGAAGTCCGCCTCCTGCGAGACCTCCTCCCGGCGGCGCTTCGCTTCGGCATCGTCGATGAGTCCGGCGGAGAGATCTCCGTCGATGCTCATCTGCCGTCCCGGCATCGCATCCAGGGTGAATCGCGCTGCCACCTCGGCCACGCGCCCCGCGCCCTTCGTGATGACGATGAAGTTGATTCCCACCAGGATCAGGAAGATGACCACGCCCACGGCGTAGTTGCCGCCGATGACGAACTCCCCGAAGGACTCGATGACCTTACCCGCCTCCCCCGTCCCCAGGATCAACCGGGTGCTGCTCACGTTCAGCGCCAGCCGGTAGAGGGTGAGGAGGAGGAGCATGGCCGGGAAGGACGAGAAGTCGAGGGGACGATCCGCGTACAGCGCCACGAGGAGCACCACCAGGGAGGAGGCGATGCTCAGGGCCAGAAACAGATCCAGGAGGAACCCGGGGAGGGGGAGAACCAGCAGACCCACCACGAAGACGATCCCGATGATGACCAGGACCTCGCTCTGCTTGCGCAGCACGTCGGGGATCAGGAAGTCCACCAGGAACCCCGGGCTCTCCGCCGGGGGCAGCTTCTCGTCGCTCATCCCTCGGCTCCCTTCCAGACGGTCCTACCCCTGGGGCCCATCCCCTTCTGCCGGTACACCCACGCCAACACCTCGGCCACGGCCACGAACAGATCCACCGGGATCGCCTGCCCGACGGTGGCCGTGGCGAAGAGAGCCCGGGCCAGCGGCTTGTTCTCCACCGTGGGCACGTTGGACTCCCTCGCGATTTCCTTGATCTTCTCCGCCACCTTCCGCTCTCCCATGGCCAGCACGACCGGCGCGAAGAATTGATCGGGATCGTACTTGAGGGCCACGGCGATGTGGGTCGGGTTGGTCACCACCACGTCGGCCTCCGACACGGAGAGGAGCATGCGGCGGTGGGCGAGCTGACGGGCCATCGTCCGGCGCCGTACCTTCACCACCTGGTCGCCCTCCATCTCCTTGTGTTCCTTCTTCACGTCCTCACGGCTCATCTTGAGCTTCTTCTCGTGCTGCCAGATCTGGTATCCGTAGTCCGCCAGAGCGAGAAACAGGTACGCGAGTCCCGCCGAGAGAAGCAGCTTGACCGCATACCGCTGCAGGAGATCGAGGAGGGCGTACGGCGAGCTCTGTCCCAGAACCGGCACGTCGACCACCGCCTCGTCCAGCACCAGGTACACCGTCAGGGTGATGATCCCGAGCTTCACGAGAGATTTCACCAGCTCGACCACCGCCCGCCAACCCCAGATCTGCGGAATCTTCTTGATGGGGTCCAGCCTGGACCACTGAGGCTGGAGGGGCTTCAGCGTGAGCACCCCCCTCCCCTGGGCGGCACTCACCACGAGGGCCGTCCCGGTCATGATCAGGAGCGCCGGCGCCATGGCGCCCAGCGTCTTCCAGGCCAGAACCGTCACGTACCCCACCATGCCGTCCAATCCCACCGGGAGGGCCGTGAGTGACATCACGGCGAACCCGAACACGTCGGTGATGTCGTCGGCGAGCGCGCCACCGGCACCCGCCAGCGCGCCCGCGCCGGCGAGGAGGATGAACGCGGTGGTCACCTCCTGACTCCGGGGGACCTCACCGCGGTCCTGTGCTTCCTTGCGCCGCTTCGGTGTGGGCGCCTCGGTGCGTTCCTGGAAGGACTCTTCGGCCATCAGAGTCCCCCATTCCCGGGAGCGAGGCGCTCGAGGATACCGCCGGTGATGTCCACGTACTGTTCGGGCCAGCGGTGGAACGCGGTGGCGATCAGGGGCAGCGTAACCGCCAATCCGAAGAGCCCGATGCTGATCTGGACGGGAAACGCCACCATGAGGATGTTGAGCTGCGGAACGGTGCGCGCCATGATCCCCAACGCGGCGTTCCCGATCATGATGGCGGCCACCACCGGTGCCGCGAAGCGAAGACCCATCCAGAGGAGGGTGCTTCCCAGACGTACCAGCGCGAACGTGCCCTCCTGGAAACGGAGGGGCGTCCCCAGCGGCAAGGCCGTCAGCGAGTCGTGCAGCGTCCCCAGGATGACCAGATGCCCTCCGGCGGCCACGATGAGGAGCAGTACGAAGAGTCCGAGGAACTGACCCAGCACCGGAAGCTGCGTGCTCGACATGGGGTCCAGCACGTTGGCGCCGGAGAGCCCCATCTGAACGGCGAGCATGTCACCCGCCGCCTCGGCGGCGGCCACGAAGATCCCCGCGCCCAGCCCCAAGGTGAGACCGATGACGAGCTCCCCGGTGATGGCCGCCGGCGTGAAGCGCACGTCGACCCCGGCCGCCGCCGTGGCCGCCGGCCACATGAAGAAGACCATGACACCCGTGAAGGCCACCTTCACCTGCATGGATACCGGGCGCGCCGAGAAGAGCGGAGCCGACCACATGAGGGCCGTGATGCGCATCAGGAGGAGCGCCGCGGCGGAAGACCCCGCCGGCGTGAAGAGCGTGAGCCCGCTCCACCCCTGGACGAAGGACAGGTCCGTCATCAGTGGATCAGCGCCGGGAGTGAGCGGAACAACTCCGTCGTGTACTGCATGAGATGCTGCAGCATCCACGAGAGGAGGAACAGGAACACCGCGCCCACGGCGAAGAGCTTGGGGACGAAGGAGAGCGTCTGCTCCTGAATGGAGGTCACGGCTTGCAGGATGCTCACCAGGAGACCCACCACCAACGCCACCGCGAGCAACGGACCCGCGAGGAGCAGCGACTGCAACAGTGCGTTGCGCGCGAGGTCCAGGACCAGGGCGATGGGCATCAGAAGCTCTGCACCAGGCTACCCATCACCAGCGACCACCCGTCCACGAGCACGAAGAGGAGGAGCTTGAAGGGGAGCGACACCATCACGGGGGGAAGCATGAACATCCCCATGCTCATGAGCACCGACGCCACCACGAGGTCGATGACCACGAAGGGGAGGAAGACGGCGAACCCCATCTGGAACGCGCTGGTGAGTTCGGACGTCACGAAGGCCGAAGCCACGGTCACCATGGGGATGTCCTCGACCGTCTCGGGCGCGGGCCCCTGCTGCATCTGCACGAAGGCCACCAGATCCTGCTCGCGGGTGGCCTCCAGCATGAAGTTCCTGAAGGGAACGGCGGCCGCGCGTAGCATGTCCCCCTCGTTCATCTCGCCCGCCACCCACGGCGCCAACGCCGTCTCGTTCACCTCCTGCATGGTAGGCGCCATCACGAACCCGGTGAGGAGGAGCGCCATGGCGGCCAGCAGGTGGGCGGGAGGCGCGGTCTGCGTCCCCAGCGCCTGCTTGAGCAGATGAAGAACGATGAGGATCCTGGTGAACGACGTCATCAGGAGGAGGAGCGTGGGGAGGAGCGTCAGGAACCCGATGAAGATCACCGTGCCCACGGGACCGCTGATCTCGAGCGGGTTCTGATCCTCGTCACCCAGGGTGAGGTTCATCCCGGGAAGTTCGTCCAACACGCGGGGGACGGTGGGCTGCCGGGGTTCGGCCACGGTGGGCTGATCCGGCTGCCGCGCACCCTGCTGTTGCGCCCCGAGCGGCGCGGCCCCGAACGGTAGTGCCACCAACGCCGGCACGAGGAGCATCAGGCTGCGCAGCCCCGCGACCTTCCGGCCCGCACGCTCGAGGAGGAGCGGGAAGCTGCGTCCGTCCACGGACGTGGCTTCGGGCGCGGCGGAGGCGTCGTCTTCGGCTGCCTTCCCCGCCTCGTCGAGGTCCACGTCCAGGAGGTATCGGACTCCGCCGTCTCCGTACGAGACCAGCGCCGTCCTGCCTCCCACGCGCACCGTCGCCAACCCCTGGCGCGGCGCCAATCCCACTCGGGACAGGACCTCGATGCGGGTGTGTTGGTTCGAGCCCCCACTCCGCGGGGCCACCCGGCGGGCCACCTGGGCCAGAATGACCACCAGTCCGAGAACGAAGGCCAGCGCTGCGAACACACCGAGAGCTGCGGGCATGGTCAGGCGGCGCTTCCTTCGGAGCCGAACCCCTGGGGCCGGACGATCCTGGTGATCCGAATGCCGAACTGCTCGCCCACCACCACCACCTCACCTTCGGCGAAGCGGCGGTCGCCCACGAAGACGTCCACGGGCTCGCCGGCAAGCCGCTCGAGCTGGATCACGGACCCCCTTCCCAAAGCCAGGATCTCCTGGACGGACATGCGCGTCCGACCCAGCTCGATGGCCACGGGCATCTGGAGATCGTACAGGAGGGACAGCGCGGACGGGTCTCCCCCCGCGGCCATTCCGGCGGCCAGCTCATCGAAGTCGGCGGCGGCCGCCATGTCGCTGATCATATCCTCGGGAGGGAATACGGGCTGATCGTTCGGGTCCATTGTGCAGCTTCCTCAATCCAATGTGGTTGGTGTCAGTGGTCGTTCTCGCGGCCCGCCTCGATGAGGTCCTCGGGCTCGGGGTCTACGTGGTCCGTCACCCGCACCGCCAGGCTGTTTCCCATCCGTCCGGGCGTGCCCTGGAACCGGCGCTGCCCCGCCACGAAGAGGTCGAGGCGGGCGTTGGGAGAGAGCCCGGTCTCGAGCACGCCGCCGGGAGCGAGGCTCGCCAACGTGCCCAACGTGGCATGGAACGCCGGGAAGCGGGCACCCACCGTGATGCGGGCGTCACGCACCGACTCTTCCAGCTGGTCGCGGTCGTGGGCTCGCTCCTCCGGAGTGCCCAGAAGATTCTGCGTCCTCCTCTTCGAGGCGCCGGTGAAGAACTTCTCCACCGTGACGAAGGGGAGGCACACCAGGAAGAGCGAACTCGAATCCCCCGTGTGCGCCTCGATGTTCGCCACCAGGACCGGATCCTCACGGTTGGCGGCCTGGAGCATTTCGGGAATCGATTCGAAGGAGGTGATCTGCAGATCCATCTGCACGTAGTCCGCCCACACCTCCATGAGATGATACGTGGCGCGTTCGGCCACCACCTCGACGAACTTCTTCTCCATCAGGCTGAGGGGCCGGTCGGGAACTCCGTGGCGCCCCGTCCCACCCAGGAGCCGGTCCACCAGGAAGTACGCGAACTCGTGACCGAAGTCGATCACCCCCTGCTGTCCCGACGTGCCCACGTCGATGATGTAGGAGGCGCACGGAGACGGGAGCGCGAGCATGAACTCTCCGAAGGTGAGCTGCTCCACGCTCTGCAGTTCGAGTTCGACCTGGTCCCGCACTCGCGTCGTGATCCATCCCTCCAGCGACTTGGCCAGGAGGCCATACATGGCGGTCAGCGAGCGCTTGCGCTCCTTGGAGATCCGGGCCGGACGGCGGAAGTCGTAGAGCTGGACCTCCGGAATGCCGCGCGAAGGGGATCTCGCCTCCTGGGCCGCGGGCGCACCTCCACTGAAAAGGAGGTCGATCTCGTTCTGTGAAAGGCTCTCGTTGGACACTTGACTACTGGATCACGAACTGGGGAATGAAGATGTGGCGGACCACGTGGTCCCCCATCACACGCTGGATCGCGATCATCATCTCCTCCACGAGCACCGGACGCAGGCTCATGTCGGAAAGCTCCTCCACGGTCTTTCCGCCCAACACCACCACCAGGGCGTCGCGGAGCGCGATATCACGGGCGGACAGGACGTCCACCTGCTCGGCCTGGAAGGTCTCCAGGGCTATGCTGGTGAGGAGGAAGCGCGCGCCCCGCGATCCCGCGGGATTGACCACGAGGTTGTCGATGACGTGCAATGCCGCCTCGCCACCCTCGCCGCCCGAGCCGCCCCCTTCACCGTGACCGCCCCCGCCTTCCGGCGACTGTGCCATGGCCCGCTCCGCGAGCATGGGAGCCACCATGGGGCCGAGAACGGTCATCCCGGCCGCTCCACCGCCGCCGATTCCCACGAGGGCGATGATCAGGGCCGGAAGAATTCCGCCCTTCTTCTTGCCGCCTTCCATCTCTTCCAGAACGTCGCTGTCCGCCATCTTCCGGAACTCCTTCGTGTTTGCCCATTACCGCGGGTACCGTCGCACACCCTTCCCATTGGCATGGGCCGTACCACATGGATCATGCGACTCGGACCCGACTTCATTACGATCTAACACATTGTGGCACAATTACTTATGTGAATATGGACTTTGCGTAGGGAAGAATCGTCCGGGTGGACTCGGGGAGCGATGCGGAAGGGATTGCCGCTCCCGACGCGGCGATTATTTCCGGGTACGACATGCCCCCGCCCCGGACTTCCGGGACGGGGGCATGCGGATCCCCAGGGGGAACCGGACCGGGCGCCGGCGAAAACCGGCATCATGGTCAGCGCTTCAGGGATACCACTTCCTGAAGCATCTCGTCGGACGTGGTGATGACCCGAGCGTTGCTCTGGAAGCCCCGCTGTGCGGTGATCATCTGAGTGAACTCCTGGGCCAGGTCCACGTTGGACATCTCCAGGGCGCCCGAGGTGATGGTCGACTGGCTTCCCTCCCCCGGGTACCCGAGGATGGGCGACCCGGAATTCGAAGACACCTGGTACATGTTGTCTCCGCTCCGGATCAGACCCGCCGGGTTGTTGAAGTCCGCCAGCACGAGCTGCGCCAGCGTGAGCGTCACGCCGTTGGTGAAGGAGCCCGTCACGGTACCGGTCTGGTCGATGGAGAAGCGCTCCAGGTCACCCATGGTGTACCCGTCCTGCTCCTTCAAAACGGCCGTGGACGGCGCCGCGAACTGGGAGAGCCCCGCGATGGATCCGCTGGCTCCGAAGTCCATGGCCACCGTGGTATCCACCGACCCGTTGGTGGGCGTGAACACGAAGGGCGTGACCGGAATCGGATCGGTGAGCCGCCCCTGGTTGTCGAAGGTCAGCGTCCCCAGATCTCCGGACACCACCGTCCCCCCGGTGACCGAGGCCTGATAGTCCCAGGTGGTCCCCGACGTCTTGGTGAAGGTGAGGGTCATCTCGTGCGTGTCGCCGATGGCGTCGAACACGGTGATGGTGGTCTCGCGCGTCGACCCGATGGGATCCGCCCCGTCCAGGTTCCCCGCCAGGGCGACCTCGGTGGTGGCTCGCGCGGCTGACTTCTGCCCGAAGGGGAGCTGGATGTCCTGGATGGCATCGCTGAGGATCCCGTCCGTGGCGATCCGGCCCTGAACCACGAAGCCGTTGGTGGACGCCACCAGCCGGCCGTTGGCATCGAGCTGGAAGTTGCCCGAACGGGTGAAGAAGTTCTGGGTCCCGTCGGACGCAACGAAGAAGGCCTCGCCCTGGATGGCCAGGTCGGTGCCCACACCCGTGGACTCCAGGTTCCCCTGGGTGAAGAGCAGATCGATGGACCCGATGTTCATCCCCAGGCCCACCTGGATCGGGTTCACGCCTCCGGACACGTCACCGGAGTCTCCCGGCGGACGGCTGGCGCCCTGGAGGAGCTGCGCGAAGCCCTCCTCGAACGTGACCCGGCTGGCTTTGTAGGCCGTCGTGTTCACGTTGGCGATGTTGTTTCCGATCACGTCCATCTTGATCTGATGGTTCCGGAGGCCGGACACGCCGGCGAAGAGTGAACGCATCATGGTGTGTGATACTCCTTACAGTGTGTTGGATGGATCCTGCTGCACGATGATTTCGACGACATCCGCAAGCGGGATCTCCAGATCCCCTGAGAACAGCACCGGTCCCTGGGGACCGTATCGCAACCCGTCGACCCGGGTGCGAGTGAAGGTCTGGACCTGAACGGGCTCCCCCGACAGGTCGTTCACATGGAGCTCGTAGCGATACCGGCCGGGGGCCAACCCGTCCGTCGCGGATCCGAGCTCGATCTCCTGGCGGCCACCGTCGACGGGGCCGACCTGACGAGATCCGACCTTCTCTCCGTTGGCGTCGTAGATGTCCAGGGTGGCCACGCCCCCCTGTCCCGCCACGCCCACCGTCACGGATTCTCCGGCCGCACCCGTGACGTCGACGGTATCGCCGATCACGAGCACGGACTTTCCCAACACGCCCACCGCCGCGGTGTTGTTCAACGCGGTGGCCATGAGTGTATTCGTTTCCGTCTGCGCCTGGATGTTCTCATTCACGTTGATGAGCTGCTCCAGACTGGAGAACTGCGCCAGCTGAGCCGCGAACTCCTCGGGATTGCTCGGGTTGAGCGGATCCTGATGGCGGAGCTGGGCCACCAGGAGTTGGAGGAATTCCTCCTTTCCGAGATGCCCCGGCGCCCTCGCGTCCGTCGCCTGGATGGGCTGCCCGTAGGTAGCCGCCATGTCCGTGTAGATCACCGATTCCTCCTCTGCTGATCCCTGCGGGACTGCTGAAATTCACCGTCTGCGCCGTACCGGGGATTCCGGCCCTGGCGGGAGGACGGGTCCCCCGTGCCTTCTCGATTCCCACTCGTGGGGTCCCCACCCGACAGGAGGGCGCGCATCACTTCCGCGGCCCGGTCGGAGCGACTCCCCATGAATCCACCGGTGTCCGCCTCCGAGCCGGCGGCGACGCCGTTCACCGCGATCCTTCCGGCGTCGAAGCCACGGGACTCCAGGGTCCGCTGCAGCTCGTCGACGCGGGCACGGAGCTCACGGGCCTGCACCGGGTCGGCCATGTCCACCTCGGCCCCCACGAGCCGGTTGGTCAGATCCACGCGGACCTGTTCCGCCGACCCGGCGGTTCCGTCCAGACGGATGGCCACCCGGTTGGGCGCGATCCCCTTCAGGAGTTCCCGGGCTTCCATGATCTGGTCGACGCGGGTGAGGGGGTCGGGGCCGGCGACTTCCCGGACCGCATCGGCCCGCAGGGAGCCCATGTCCCCGGCGCGGGCGAGAAGCTCCGCTGCCGCGGCACGCATCTCCACCGTGCTGCGCCGGGCGGAAGACGCATCGGCCAGGTCGGCCGCTTGCACCGCCTCCTCACCGGATGGCGACCGCCGGTCCCTCCCCGATCCGTTGGGCGACCCATCACTCCTCCCGGACGTGCCGGCGAGGGTGGGTGGGGCGTGCAGAGGTGTCCCCGGCGAGGAGCCACCATCGGTGCTCGCCACCGCGGAGCCCGCGAAATGGAGATCCTCGGGACCCCGTACGGACACGACCGGCGGCGCCGAACGTCGGGGAGTGACCTCCGCGACGGCCGGTGCCGGTGAGCCGGAAGCCGCCAACGAAGGCATGCTGCCGGGTCTCGGCACCCGGGAAACCCGGGCCGTGGTGGCCACGTCCGCCACCTCCGCCACCCGAGCCACGCGGACCCGGCGATCTTCGGCAACCGGAAGCGCCTCTTCGGCGGACGGCAACTCCACATGACCCGGATCCATGGCGCCCAGAGTGTGGAGTCCCTCCTCGCGGGCGACCTTTTGCAGCCGTTCGTACGCCTTCCGATTCCCCCACGAGCCGTCCACCATCAGGTCGGCGGCCGCGCCATCCTTGTGGAGGGAATCGAGGGTCCACGTCACCACGGGTCCGGTGCGGGTGCGACCCTGCCCGTAGAGATACCGCTGCCGGGCCGCGCTACGCGCACCCTCCACCAACTCCACGCGATGTCCGTGCTCCGACGCCATGCGGTCGATGACCCGCTCCAGACGGACCTGGAGGTCCGGGTCCAGTCGGTCCCAATCGCGGTCGACCCGCTCCACGGACGCGAGTTCGGCGGCTCGGGCACCTTCGGACCCATCGACCTCGCCGACGACCATCTCCGCTTCGATCGTCTCACCCTCGAGGCTCGCCGAGTCTGCCCGGGCGACCGTGCCGGCCGGGAGGGTCACCACCTCGGAAGCAGCATCGGCGGCCCCCTCGACGGGTATGTCCCGGGACTCGGCCGCACGCGTGAGGCCACGGATGCCCGGACGGAGGTCGCTCCCTCCGATCCCGGAAACGTCCACCGGTCCGCGCGCGCCCTCGGGAAGCGAGGCGGTGCTCAACACCGACTGCGTCCACCCTGCGGGAAGCGTGCGGAACTCCCCACCGACGGCCAGGTCCGGCGCCGCGACGTCCGGCTCGACGTCCGGCTCGATGTCCGCCGCGACGTCCGCCGCGAGGGCTCCCTCCGGAGGCGGGACCGTTCCGGATCCACCGAAGACGCCACCTCGATTTCCGGCCGGGATGGGGGCACCCCCATTTCCCAGGATCGAAAGAATCAGGTTGGCGAACTCGGGGGATTCCACGGGAGCCGTCTTCGCGGCGCCCGCCTGGGACGTGGGGTGCGCCAACCCACCCGTCGGGGCCCCCAGGATGAGGGGGAACAGGGACACGATCATCACCTACCTCCACGACCTGTGAGAAGCACCCGGCTCAGGGCCGCGGCGCGGTCCGAGTCGAAGGTGCCGAGTATCTGGGCGGCCTGTCGCTCGCTGAGTTGCAGTAGAACGGCCGACACCTCGGCATCGCTCATTTCCGCCAGGACGTCCGACGCGTCGGCGGGCTTCATGGCGGCGAAGATCTTCGCGAGTCTCCGGGTGCCTTCCGCGTTCATCGCCGGCGCCGCTTCTTCCGCGGGCGCCTCCGGTTCGGTTCCTTCGGCGACCTGCACGCCCTCGTCGGCACCGACGCTCTCCGCGCCCGCCGACAGCGTGTCGGACACCTCGACCTCCGCGTGTCCACCATCAGCCACTCCGTCGGCGACGGGCTCTTCCTGGCCCAGGGGGAGCTGGACGGCCCCGTGGTCGTCTCCGGCGGCCATGGCGGCGATCTCCATCTCCGCCTCGGCGGCGGCGAGCGAGTCCGCCACCATCTTCTCTCTGGCGGCGACGATCTCGTCCTTCAGGCGCATCCCCTGGATGGCGCCACCGGCTCCTGCGCCGATGGCCAAACCCACCACGAGGGCAAGGAACATCTTCATGCTTCGTTGTCTCCCTTGGATCCCGTGCCGCTCCGTCCATGGCGGGTCAGAGCGACTTCATCCATGGTCTTCTGTTCCAACCGCGTTTGTTCACCGTGCCACTGCTGGAGGCGCCTCTCACGGAGCTGGCCGATGGCGCGCCGCTCCTGTACGGCCTCGTGATATCCCTTCATGGACTCCACGACCTGCTCGTCGGCCTTCCGGCACTCGCCGTCCGCGGCGCTGATCCGTGCGTCCACCTGGCCCACCACGTAGGCCAGGTTCTGGAGGTGCCCCACCGCGCCACCGAGTCCATGGGCGGTGGCCAGGCGCTCGCGCCCGGCCGCCCTCGCCGCCTCGAGATCCTCCCGCGCCGTGCGGGCGGCATCGGCGTCCATCCGGGCCCGTGCCAGTCCGCGCGCCCTCTCGTTCTCCCGCTCCTCCCGGAGTTCGAGGACCTTCTGGAGGGAAAACCGGAACGCAGCCATCAGCGGGTACCTCCGTGAGCGGCTTCGGCCAGCGCCAGGAGATGGTCCCGGGTCTCGCCGAAATCCGCGGCATGGTCCGGGCTCTGGCGAAGGAAGTCGTTGATGGCCGGACGGAGCGCGACGGCCGCGTCCACCACCGGGTCACTCCCTTTCTGGTAGGCACCCACGGAGATCAGGTCCTCCTTCTCCCGGTGGGCGGCCACCAGCGACGTGAGGCCGTTGGCCGCGTCGCGATGGTCCCGTGATACGATGTGGTCCCGGACCCGGCTGGCGCTCTCCGTGACCTCGATGGCCGGAAAATGGCTGGCCGAAGCGAGGCGCCGGCTGAGGACGACGTGGCCATCCAGCACCGAACGCACGTGGTCCGCCACCGGTTCGTTGAAGTCGTCGCCCTCCACGAGCACCGTGTAGATCCCGGTGATCCCACCCTCGGCACCGTTCCCCGCACGCTCGAGGAGCCTGGGAAGGGCCGCGAACACCGAGGGTGGATATCCCTTGGTCGTGGGGGGCTCACCCACGGCGAGCCCGATCTCACGCCACGCCATGGCCACCCGGGTGACCGAGTCCACCATGAGAAGCACCTGCTTTCCCTGATCGCGGAAGTACTCCGCGATGGCCGTGGCCACCAGGGCGCCCCGGGTACGCACCAGAGCCGACTGGTCTCCCGTGGCCACCACCAGGACGGATCGCTCCATCCCTTCGGCACCCAGGGAATTCTGGATGAAGTCCCGGACTTCCCTGCCGCGCTCACCCAACAGGGCGATCACGTTCACGTCCGCCTGGGCGTGCCGGGCGATCATCCCCAGGAGCGTGCTCTTCCCGACGCCGCTCCCCGCGAAGATCCCGATGCGCTGCCCGCGGCCTACGGTGAGCACACCGTCGATGGCCCGCACTCCCGTGGCCATGGGCTCGTCTATGGGCATGCGATCGAGGGGGTTCGGCGGATCCGCGGACAACGGAACCCTCACGGTCGCGCCCAGGTCGCCGAGGCCGTCCATGGGCTGACCCAGGCCGTCCAGCGTGCGCCCCAGGAGGCCGGGACCGACGGCGACGCCGAAGGATCTCCCCATGGGCTCCACCGCGCTTCCCGGATGGATCCCCTCGACCTCACCCAGGGGCATGAGAAGGACTCCGCCTTCGTGGAATCCCACCACCTCGGCCATGACGCGCGTGTCGTGGGTCAGGCTCCGCACACGGCAGAGTTCCCCCATGGCCACGTCGAGTCCCACCGCCTCGATCACCAGGCCCACCACGCGGGTGGCCCTTCCGTACTGGGCGAAGCGGGGAGTCTCCTCCACGGATTCCAGGAGCGCCTCAAGCATCGGTCAACACCCGATAGAGGCGTTCCAGGGCCGCGTCGACGCGGCCGTCCACGATGCTGTCGGGACCTTCCACCACCACACCGCCGGGAACCACCTCGGGGTCCGGAATCCAGCGGGCGTCCCGTCCACCGGTGGTGTCCTCCGGCGGCATGACACCGTCTTCCAGATTGCCTCCCAGAAGGCCCAGGTCGGTGGGATGGAGACGGATGCGTAGCCGATGGTCCAGGGGGAACGACGCGATGGACTTGCGCACCAGTTCACGGTACGTGTCCACGTCTCCGCGAAGCTCTCGACCCACGATGTGACGGGCGATGGCCGTCGACAACGCCACCAGATTGTCCATCAGGTTCTTCTCCCACGTCTCGCGGTGGGCGGTGACGAGTTGGAGCGTCTCACTCAGGGCATCGAACACGTGCGTGAGGTCCCGTCGCGCCGCCACCCGGGCCGCCTCCTCACCCTCGGCACGGCCGCGGCGGTAGGTGGCCTCGAGCTCCTTGGCGTGACGATCCTCGCGGATGGCGTCCAACTCCTCCTGGCTCGGGCCCCGCTGGGGCTTGGCTGCCAGGTCGGTGAGGTCCCATGCCACGTGGGTCATCGTATCGCCGGATTCGGGGGAGGCGCGCATGGATATCGTCAGGCCACGATGGCGTCGTCGCTGCCGCCGATGAAGATCTCACCGGCCTCTTCCAACGCACGCGCCTGCTTGACGATGTTGGCCTGCGCCGCTTCGATGTCGCTGACGCGTGCCGGTCCGAGGAATTCCATCTCCTCGAGAAGCGAATCGCGCGCCCGGGAGGACATGGAGCCGAGGATCTTCTCCCGGAGCCCGTCCGTGGCCAGCTTGAGCGCCAGTGACAGCTCGCGGGTATCCACGTCCCGGAGAAGACGCACGATCCCCTTGTCGTCGAGCTTGACCACGTCCTCGAAGACGAACATCAGGTTCTTGATCTGCTCCGAGAGATCCATGTCCACCTCGGCGACACCATCCAGGAGCTCCTTCTCCAGGCCCGCGGCAAGGAGGTTCAGCACCTCCGCGACCGCGGCGGGCCCACCCGCCAGTGATCCGTCGCCGCTCATCGACAGCGCCGCGTCGGATCCCACCGACTCCTGGATCACCGAAAGGATGTCGGGCATGACCTTTTCCATGCGTGCCATCCGCAGGAGGATGTCGCTCCCCTTCGTGGGCTCCATCTCACGCAGGATGGCTGCCGTCTGATCCGGATTCAGGAACGCCAGGATCAGGGAGATCGTCTGGGGATGCTCGTTGCGGATGATGGCCGTGAGTTGCTGCGGGTCGGCGTTGCGGAGATGGGTGAGTGAGAGATGGTCGCTGAGCTGAGACTCGATGCGTTTCAGGACCTGTGCGGCCTTGGAAGGACCGAAGGCCTTCTCCAGGATCCGCCGCGCGAAGTCCACGCCGCCGGATGCCAATGAGAACGCCGCCTCTTCCGTCTTCTGCCACTCCGCCAGCACCGCCTCCACGACGGGGCCGGGAACGCGATCCATCTTGGCGATCTCGAAGGAGATGGCCTCGACTTCCTCCGGATCGAGCCCGTTGGTGATGGCGGCGGAGGCTTCCTCACCCACCGCCATGAGAAGGATGGCGACCTTCTGGCGTCCGCTGAGATGCTCGACTTCGAGCGCCCGCTTGTCGACCCTCTCGAGTGCCGTCGACGCCATGTCAGGCCTCCTTCATCCAGGCGCGAATCACCTTGGCCGTCATCTGCGGATCCACGATCTGATACTGCTGCCGGACCGGCTTGGCCGGGACGGCGTCCGGAACGGGAAGCTTCCCCGGCTCGTCGCTCGCCGGCATCCTCATGTCCTCCACCCGGGTGACCGGGCCGACCGGAATGGCCTTGAAGGACGCGAGCACCCGGGTGCCCAGGAAGAACGCCACCAACAGTCCGGAGAGCGCGATCAGCGGACGCTGGAGGGCCTGCAACAGCGCGAAGATGTCGATCCCTTCCGGCGGGAGAGCTTCCGGCATCCCCTCGAAGGGCATGCTCACCACGGAGATCGCGTCCCCCCGGTCGTTGGAGACACCCACCGCGTTCCTCACCAGCGCCTCCACCCGCTGCATCTCCTGCTGAGTCCTGGCCGAGAAGGTCACCGTTCCGTCCGCCCCTTCGGAGCGACGATCGTTCACCACCACGGCCACGGTCATCCGCTCCAGGCGGGCACCGCCGCGGCTGAGCGTCTCCACCGAATGCGCGGTCTCGAACACGGTGTTCGAGGTCACGGAGCTCGCGCCCTCCAGGTCTTCCTCACCGGGAGTGATCTCGGAGCGGTCCTCGGAGACGATGGTCTGGAGGTCCGGGTTCACGTCCTGGACCGTACGGTCGATCTGGTCGAAGTTCAGGTCCGCGGCCACCTGGATGGACACGTTCCCGACGCCCACCATCTGCTCCACCATCCGTTGAGCCTTGGTCTCGAGATAGTTCTCGATCTGGCTGCGGATCTGGAGTTGGCGCGACGAGAGGGCCACCCCGTCCTCACCATCGGGGTTGGACAGGAGTCTTCCACGATCGTCCAGGACGGTGACGTTCTCGGGGGCCAGAGCCTCCACGGAGCTGGCGACCAGGAACTGGATCCCCTCCACCACGGAGTCGTCGGGCCGGAGCCCGGCGCTGTGCGCCACCACCACCGATGCCTCCGACGCCCGGTCGGCTCCTCTCAGGAAGGAGGACTCCTGGATGGCGAGGTGCACCTGCACGGACTCCACTCCACGCATCCTGCCGATGGTGCGCTCCAACTCTCCCTCCAGGGCGCGACGATAGTTCACGCGCTGGGTGAAGTCGGTCATCCCCCAGGAGGGCTCGTCGAAGATCTCGAACCCAGGACGTTCGCCCGGGGTGATGATCCCTTCCGCCGCCAGGAGCACCCGTGCCCGCGGCGCCTCCTCTTCCGCGACCACGATCTCGCTTCCGCCCCGCTCGAGGCGGTACTCGATCCCGCCCTCGTCCAGGCGCTGGGTCGCTTCGTTGATGGTTTCGAAGGGGACGCCGCTCACGATGGGCACCCACTCCGAGGACATCCCCCACTGCGCGAAGCCGAAGATGACGGCGAACGCACCCAGGCCGACCGCGGCGATGAGGGTGCGCTGGCTGCCTCCGGCCCTTCCTACGAGCTCTGCTATGGATTCGGGCATGGGGGATCAGGCCTGCATCTGGATCACCGAGCGATACGCGTCGGTGAGCTTGTTTCGGATTTCGATGAGCATGTCCAGGGCGATCCCGGCCTCTTCGGCCGCGGCCATCACGTCGTGGATTTCCACGGGCTCTCCTCGTAGGAATGAACCGATGGCGTCCTGCGATCGGGTCTGGAGCTCCTGGACGTCGCCCAGGGCCTGCTTCAGGGTGTCGGCGAACGAGGGCTGGTCGCCCTCGATTCCACCGAGCTTCATCCGAATGGACCCGCGGTCCTGGACGAGCGCGGTGTGCGCCAGGCGGGCACCTACCGATCCGATGGCCGCCATCAGACCCTCAGGTCCACGCGGCCACCCACGATCCCGCCGGGAGTGGCGCCACCGCGGCCGGGTCCGTAGGTGAGCGGGCCCATGGACCGCGCGCGAGCGAAGAACGTCCGCTCCTCGGAGGTGAGCACGCTCCAGAGTGCCGGATCCGTACCCTCCGGAGCCTGGGCCGAAAGCGACGGCGCCGCGCGCCGTGGCGCCGCCGTTTGGTGGATGGCCTCGGCGGGCGTCTGGACGGACGGGCTCCTCCCCTGCTGGGGAGCCTCCTCGGTTCCGGCGGGCCTGCGAAGCCCCGGCAGTACCGTGGGAGTCCCGTATGCGTTGCTGATTCCGTTGATGGTCATGGTTCCCTGGTCCGCTAGAGTTGCGTAGCCCGCCGAAGCATGGACTTGATGGCCTGGAAGACGGAGGTGTTCGCCTCGAAGAGGCGTCGCGTATCCATGAGGTCCACCATCTCCTCCGTGATGCTCACGTTGGGCATGCGCACATATCCGTTCTCGTCGGCGTCGGGATGCCCGGGCTCGTAGACCAGAGGACCTTCGGAGAGGTCCTCCTCCACGGCGCCCACCCGCACACCGCCGTATCCTTCTTGCCCCTGAACCGCCGGGGCGTTGTTCGCCATGAGCGCCTGGAAACCCACTTCCTCCAGGCGGACCACCTTGCGGCGGTACGGCTGACCATCCACCCCACGCGTCGTCTCCGCGTTCGCGATGTTGTCCGCGATGGCGTCGAGACGCACCCGTTGCGCCGAGAGACCGCTGGCGGCGATCCCGAGCGAACGCATGGGCCGGCGAAGGCCGCTGATGGGGATGGTTCCGTCACTCATGGTTCCTCCTAGCGCTCCCGGATGCTCGAGCGAACCTGCTGATAGACCTTTTGAAGAAGATTGGCCGTGGCCTCATACCGAAGCTGTTCGTCGGCGAGCGCCACCATCTCCTTCTCCATGTCCACCTCACCTGCGCCGGTGCCCTGGGCTGCGTCGAGAGCCTGGGCGAAATCGGGGTTGCCGGCGTTGGCGACCCGATGGGCGATTCCACGCACGACCTGGGAAGAGGTGTCGAGCCCCTCCTTCAGTTGTGCCGCGGTGGTACCGGCCCCGATGAGTCTGGTGAGCATCTCGAACTCCGTTCTGCACGTGCTGCGAATGTCGTCGGGGGTCTCTTTCGCAAGGGGTGTTCCACTTCGTGCCCGAATCGGAAACGACGCGGCAATAGTTGCCTCGACGTCGGCGTTATGAACTCATAACCGATTGTTAATACATCACTTACGCGATATGCGATCCGGGAGGCGGGACGGGCCGTGGAGCGATCACGGGCACCCGGGGGGAGACGGGGGAGACACCCGATGGGGAAGGATCTTCCGCCCCCGATGGGGACGGATCTTCCGGGTAGTGGGGCGGGTCCGGTGGACGGGCCCGCGGATTCAGGAGGGCTTGTTGAGCTTGTTGCGGAGGGTCCGCACGCTGATCCCCAGGAGATCGGCGGCCTTGGTCCGGTTGTTGTCCGTGGCGTCCAGCGCCTTCTGGATGAGGATCTCCTCGATCTCGGACAGGTTGAGGGTGCCGAGGTCGACTCCCTCGCCTCCGTCGCGTCCCCCCGAGCCGAGTCCGCCGGAAACCGACGGAGTCAGTCCGAAGCGCTTGGTATCGAAGGCCTCCACCCCCAGGACCTCGGAGGGAGACAGGATCACCGCCCGCTCCACCGCGTGCCCGAGTTCGCGGATGTTCCCGGGCCACCCGTACGCCTGGAGCATCTCGATGACCTCCGGACGGATCCCGGTGATGGTCTTGCCCATCTCCCGCGACACCCGTTGGGCGAAATGCTGCACCAACACGGGAATGTCGTCCAGTCGCTCGCGCAGGGGAGGCACCCGGATGGGAACGACGCTCAGCCTGTAGTAGAGATCCTCGCGGAACTGGCCGGCCTGGGCATAGGCCTCGAGGTCCCGGTTCGTGGTGGCGACGATCCGCACGTCCACCTTGATCACGCTCGTGCCCCCCACCCGCTCGAACTCCTGCTCCTGGAGGACACGGAGGAGCTTCGCCTGCAGGTCCGAACGCATCTCCGAGATCTCGTCCAGGAGAAGGGTGCCCCCGTCCGCTCGCTCGAACGCGCCCTTCACCTGCTTGACCGCACCGGTGAACGCACCCTTCTCGTGACCGAACAGGGTGCTCTCCACCAGATTCTCGGGAAGGGCCGCGCTGTTGATGGAGATGAACGGGCCGTCCCGGCGGTCACTGAGGTTGTGGATCGTGCGCGCCAGGAGCTCCTTCCCCGTTCCCGACTCACCCTGAAGCAGGACCGTCGCCCGCGTCGCCGCCACCACCCGCACCGTCTCCAGGATCCGGGAGAGAGACTCGCTCTCGCCGATGATCTCCCGCGCAGACCGGAACTGGGTGACCTCTTCCTTCAGTTGCGCGTTCTCCTTCTTCAGACGCGCGAACTCGAGGGCCTGGTCCACCGCGAGCTCCAACTGCTGCGGTCGGAGGGGCTTGGTGATGTAGTCGATGGCGCCGGCCTTGATGGACGCCACCGCGTGCTCGATGGAGCCGTACCCCGTGACCATGATCAGGGGCACCATGAGGCTCTCCCTCTCCATGTCCGCCAGGAATTCCAACCCCGTCGCCCCGGGCATCTTGTAGTCGGAGATGACCAGGTCGATCCCTCCACGCGAGAGCACGTTCAGCGCGGCACGCACGTTGTGGACACCGATGGTCTGGTGTCCGATGCGCTGCAGCGTGTCTTCGAGAATGAGTATGGACGACGCTTCGTCGTCTACACAGAGGATGGTCGCCATGGATGCGCGGGGGGCCCCGGTAGCGGGTCGCTAAAGACCGACTTTTGAAAATCCGATACTCGTAATCGTATGCCAGTCGCGACTTCGCATCAACGTGCGTGGACCCGACTGGGCACCGGACCCACGCCAGGATCACGGTTTGAGGATCACGAACAGCATTCTCGCCAAAGAGGCGATCACCGGTTTCCAGAGCCAGATGGTATCCCTGGCGGAAGCCCGCGATCGCGCCTCCACCGGCCTGAAACTCCAGCGCCCGTCGGACGATCCGGTGGCCGCGGCGGGAGTGATGAACTCCAGCAGCTCGCTCCGGGCGCTGGACCAGTACCGCCGGAACATCCAGGCGGGCCAGTCCCGTCTCGACGCCGAGGAGTCGGCGCTGGAGCACCTCACCAACACCATGACCCGCGCCAAGGAACTGGCGGCGTCCCAGGCCGGCGACCCCGCCACGGCGACCACGCGGTTCATCACGAAGCAGGAAGTCGACAAGCTCATAGAGTTCGTCACGAACCTCGGGAACACCCAGATCAACGGCGCCTACATCTTCGGCGGACAGTACGCGGACACCGCACCCTTCCAGGGAACGGCCACCGATCCGCTGCGCCCCCCCGTGGGTGCTTCGCGCATCGAGATCGCCGCGGGCCAGCTGGCCGAGACGACCCACTCGGCCCAGGACGTGTTCCTGGACAGCGACGTGCTGGGAAGCCTCCAGGCTCTGTCCGACGCCCTGGACATCAACGATGTCCCGGGAATCCAGAACGCCCTCACCCGCATGGACACCGCCTTCGACGAGGTGCAGAACCTGGTCGGCGAGGTCGGCTCCCGGGTGAACCAGCTCGAAGTCTCGCTGAACAACATCGAATCCCTCGAGATCAACCTGAACACCTTCCGCTCCAATCTGCAGGACGCGGATCTGGCAGAGGCGGTCACGCAACTCGTCGCCCGTCAGGGTACGCTGGAGGCGGCCATGGCCGCCAACAGCAACATCCTCACCCTCACCCTCACAGATTACCTGCGATGAATGCAGTGGCAATGGTGGACAGCCCGGACTCGTCTCCGGCCCGGGTGGAGTCCAAGCTCCTGGGATCTCTGGACGTTCCCGCGGGGCAGCGGTTCTCCTTCCCCCAGGGGATCTTCGGCTTCCCGGAGGCCCGGACCTTCGGACTCATTCCGGCGGAGAAGGAGGGAATCTTCTGGCTCCAGTCCATGGAGTTCGAGGCCCTGACCTTCCTCCTCATCGACCCGTTCGCCTTCGTGGACGACTACGCCGTCGACCTGGGACCGCAGGAGTTGGGCGAACTCATGCCCGCCGACGCGTCGGACCTGTTGGTCCTGTCCATCCTGACGCTCCCACGCCAGGCCGACGAGGCCGCCACCACGAACCTCCAGGGGCCGCTCGCGCTGAATCTGGGCCGGCGCCTGGGAAGACAGGTGGTCATCCAGGACTCCCCCTTCGGGATCCGTCACCCGGTGGACGTGCGGGGGAAGGGAGAGCGGGCGTAGCGGAGCGGCCCGCTCCGCCCACCCCTACATCGCCGCCGCCTTCTTGGCGTCCTTCTTCCGCTGGTTCGGGTCCAACGCCCGCTTGCGGAGGCGGATCCCGGCCGGCGTGACCTCGATGAGCTCGTCCTCTTCGATGAACTCCAGGGCCAGTTCCAGGGTGAGCTTCCGGGGCGTCTCCAGCCGGATGTTCTCGTCCGACGATGTGGTCCGCATGTTCGTGAGCTTCTTTTCCTTGCAGATGTTCACGTCCATGTCGTCGGAGCGCGCGTTCTCCCCCACGATCATCCCGCCGTACACGGGGTCGCCGGGGCTCACGAACATGGTGGCCCGCTCCTGCAGGTTGAAGATGGCGAAGCCCACCGCCACGCCCTGGCGGTCCGCCACCAGAACGCCCTTCTGCCTACCACGCAACGGCCCGGCCCAGGGACCGTACTCCGAGAAGCTGTGGTACATGATCCCCTCGCCCCGGGTGTCGGTGAGGAACTCGGACCGATACCCGAAGAGCCCCCGGGCGGGAATCTTGAACCGGATCCGGGTGGAACCCGAATCCATGGGCTTCATGTCCAGCATCTCGGCCCGTCGGGGGCCCATCTTCTCGATGACCGTCCCCACCATGTCCGAGGGGACTTCCACCATCACCTCCTCGTAGGGCTCCAGCCGCTCTCCGTTCGGTCCCTTCTTGGCGATGACCCGGGGGCGGGAGACCTGGAACTCGAACCCTTCCCGCCGCATGGTCTCCATGAGGATGGTCAGGTGCAGCTCCCCTCTCCCGCTCACCGTGAACGTGTCCGGCTGCTCGGTGTCCTCCACCCGCAGCGCCACGTTGCGCTCCAGCTCCTTCAGGAGCCGGTCCCGAACCTGGCGGGTGGTCACGAACTTTCCCGACTGGCCGGAGAAGGGCGAGTTGTTCACCGTGAAGTCCACGGAGAGCGTGGGTTCCTCCACGGCGATGCCCAGCATCCGGTCCTTGTGGGCCGGGTGGGTCACCGTCTTGCCGATCTCGACTCCGTCCAGGCCCGCCATGGCCACGATGTCGCCGGCCACGGCGTTCTCCACGTCGATGCGATCGAGCCCCCGGAAGGTGTAGAGCTTCATCACCCGGGCCTCCTCGGCGTCCGAGTCCGCCACCGGACCCGGGTCCCCGAGATCCAGGAGCGCCACCCGATCCCCCACGGACACCTGTCCCCTCTCGATCCGCCCGACGGCGATACGCCCGACGTAGGAGGAATAGTCCAGCGTGGAGACGAGCATCTGGAAGGGGCCGTCGGGATCCACCGTCGGCGGGGGGAAGTAGTCGATCACGGTGTCGAAGAGCGGGCCGAGCGTGTCGTGCCGCACTTCCGGGTCCAGCGACGCCCAACCATCGCGCCCCGAAGCGTACAGGAAGGGCGCGTCGAGCTGGCGGTCGTTGGCCTCCAGATCCATGAACAACTCGAGGACCTCGTCGTGGACCTCGTGGATGCGCGCGTCCGGACGATCCACCTTGTTGATCACCACCAGGGGGAGGAGTCCCAGCTCCAGCGCCTTGCGTGTCACGAAGCGGGTCTGGGGCATGGGGCCTTCGGCGGCGTCCACCAGGAGGACCACCCCGTCCACCATGCGGAGGACGCGCTCCACCTCGCCCCCGAAGTCCGCGTGTCCGGGGGTATCGACGATGTTGATCTTGGTATCGCCCCAATGGACGGCGGTGTTCTTGGAGAGGATGGTGATCCCCCGCTCCTTCTCGAGCGGGTTGGAGTCCATCACCCGCTCTTCCACCTTCTGGTTGTCGCGAAACACACCGGCCTGGCGGAACATCTGGTCCACCAGTGTGGTCTTTCCGTGATCGACGTGGGCGATGATGGCGATATTTCGAATATTCATGGAGCGTGCACCCGAAGGCGCCCTGTGTGGTGTCACTTTGATGTGTAGCCGAGTAAGTTAACGCAATTCACCCGATATTCTGAGTCCACCACCCTCCGGAGGGTCCCCATGCCGCTTCGTTCGTTCTTGTCGTCCCTGTGTCTCACTGCAGCATTCGTCTCCCCGGGGGTAGCCCAGGATGTCGCCCCCCGGTACCACGAAGAGGTCGCGGCGGTACTCGACGACGCGCGCGTGCGTTCCGCCATGGAGCGGGTGGAGGCGTTGGACCCGTGGACCATGGAGCGCCTGGTGGAACTCACCCAGATCCCGGCGCCGCCCTTCATGGAGGCCGAGCGCGCGGCGCGCTTCGCGGAGCTCCTCACCGAAGCCGGGGCCGACTCGGTCTGGATCGACGAGGAGGGGAACGTGGTGGCACTCAGGCGAGGCACCCGGGGGGAGCGCACGGTGGGGTTCGGCGGCCACCTCGACACCGTCTTTCCCGAGGGGACCGACGTGACCGTCCGCCAGAAGGGGGATACCCTCTTCGCCCCGGGGATCGGAGACGACACCCGCGGACTGGTGGTGGTGCTCACCGCCCTGCGTTCCATGGAGGAGGCCGGGGTGGAGACCACCGACGACGTGATCTTCGTGGGCGTGGTGGGCGAGGAAGGGCTGGGCGACCTCCGCGGGATGAAGCATCTCTTCCGTGATGGCGCCGACCCCATCGACGCGTGGATCGAGGTGGACGGGGGCGGACTCGACCGCATCGTGAGCATGGGGCTGGGCTCCGTACGCTACCGGGTCACCTTCAAGGGGCCGGGCGGCCACTCCTGGGGTGCCTTCGGACTGGCGAACCCCTCCCACGCCCTGAGCCGGGCGGTGCGCTACTTCCAGGATGCCGCCGACACCCTGACCCGCACCGGGCCGCGCACCTCGTACAACGTGGGCGTGATCGGCGGAGGGACCTCCGTCAACTCCATCCCCTTCGAGGCGTGGATGGAAGTGGACATGCGTTCGGAGAGCCCCACCAGCCTGGCCACCATCGAAGCGGCGTTCCTCGCCGCCATGGATCGGGGTGTCGAGGAGGAGAACGGACTCCGGCGCGACGGACCGCCGCTCACGCTCGTCGCCGACCGGATCGGTGACCGACCCTCGGGGGAGATGGATCCGGAGAACCCCCTGGTCCAGCGCGCGTTGGCCACCACCTTGGCCTTCGGCGACCGGGCGTCGCTGACCCGTTCTTCCACCGACTCCAACATCCCCATCGCCCTGGGTGTGCCCGCGGTGACCATCGGGCGGGGCGGCGAGGGCGGAGAGAACCATTCCCCCGGGGAGTGGTGGATCAATCGCGACGGCCATCTCGCCATCCAGCGGGCACTCCTCCTGGTCGTGGTGGAGGCGGGTCTGGCGGGTCTGGTGCCGTGAGCGGGGAGGCGACTCCCTCGGGGCGGCTTCGCCCCACGTTCACCATGGAGCTGGCCCACCCTCGGCAGGTCGCCATCGAAATGCTCCGCGACCGGTTCGCGCGAGACGCCTCCCTCGCCGGCCGGTGGAGGGGGCGGGACCGTTGGGCGGAGCTCTACGTGCGCGAGACCGAACGGCGCGTCTGGTCTCCGTACCTCTCCATCCGGTTGGACGAGAACGGTGACCGCACCACCCTGTTCGGGCGCTTCGCGCCCCACCCGGAGGTCTGGACGTTCTTCATGTTCCTCTACTTCGCGGTGGCCTTCCTCACCGTGTTCGGGAGCATCTTCGGCTATGTCCAGTGGGCGTCGGAGGAGCCCGCGTGGGGGCTGTGGGGACTCTGGATCGGCGCTCCCATCCTTCTCGGCCTGCACGGCGTGAGCGCCCTCGGCCAGCTCCTGGGGCAGTCCCAGATGGTGGAGCTGCGCACCGAGTTGCGGCGACTCGTGGACGACATGAAGGCATAGGGAGGGACGCCCGGGTTGCGATCGCGCCCGGGCGTCCCCGTTGCACGTTTCCCCTCCGCCCCGAAGATTGGTTCCGCCACCCCCTTCTTCGCCCTCCCATCGAGGTTACGTGCCATGTCGAGACGCTTCTCCACGACCGCACTTCGCGCCCCCGTGCTCATCGCGGCCTTCGCGGGGGTCTCGGCCTGCGCACAGGGCGCGGCCGACGCCACCGACGAAGTTTCCTACACCGCGGCCGACTCCGCCTGGGGTGCGCTCCCCGACGGACGCGCCTACGGGGCCGTCAGCGCCATCTATCCCACTCCCGACGGGATGGGGATCTGGGTGGCCGAGCGATGCGGCGCCAACCTCTGCGTGGACAGCGACGTGAACCCCGTCATGCTCTTCGACCTCGACGGGAATCTGGTCCGCAGCTTCGGCGCCGGGATGATCGCGTGGCCCCATGGGATGTTCGTGGGCGACGACGGGAACGTGTGGGTCGCCGACGCGGTGGGATACGCCCCGGTGCCCGAAGGATGGGGACACGTGATCTACGAGTTCAGCCCGGAAGGGGAACTCCTCAGGACGCTGGGAAGGAAGGGTGTGGCGGGATCCGGCGAGGACACCTTCACCAAGCCGTCCGACGTCCTGGTGGCGCCCGACGGAAGCATCTTCGTGGCCGACGGGCACGACGCGGGCGGCAACAACCGCATCGTGAAGCTGGCAGCCGACGGGAGCTTCCTCCTGGCGTGGGGAGAGACGGGAGAGGCCGACGGGGAGTTCCAGGATCCCCACGCGCTGGCCATGGACTCGCAGGGCCGCCTCTTCGTGGGCGACCGGGGGAACTCCCGCATCCAGATCTTCGACCAGGACGGCAACCACCTGGAGACGTGGACCCACTTCGGACGCCCCAGCGGGCTCTTCATCGACGACCACGACGTTCTCTACGCGGCGGACTCGGAGTCCAACACCCGCCGCAATCCGGGAGTGACCCGGGGGATCACCATCGGGAGCGCGCGCACCGGAGAGGTCACCACCTTCATCCCCGACCCCGAGCCCGATCCCGACAACTCGGGTACCAGCGGCGCGGAGGGGATCGCCGTGGACGCCCACGGGAACCTCTACGGCGCCGAGGTCGGTCCGCAGACCGTCCGCAAGTACGTGAGGAACTGAGATGGGTCCGCGCCCGACGAGGATCGCCCGGCTGGCGATCCTCTTGGCCACGACCGCGGGGGGTCCGCTCTCCGCCCAGGACGCCGGACGGCCCGGTCCCCCCACGGACCCCCAGCGCGTGGCCGTGGACGCCGTGTTCGCCGACGTGTCCGGCTCCGACTCGCCGGGGTGCGCGCTGGGTATCCTCCAGGACGGCCGACCCGTGCTCCAGAAGGGATACGGCATGGCCGACCTGGAACGGGGCGTCCCCATCGGCCCGGCGACGGTGTTTCGCACGGGGTCGGTATCCAAACAGTTCACCGCGGCGGTGATCGCGCTCCTGGCGCTGGACGGGACCGTGGACCTCGACGCCCCGGTGCGTGCGTACGTCCCCGAACTCCCTTCCTACTCGCCCGAAGTGACGGTCCGCCAACTCGTCCACCATACGTCGGGGGTGCGCGACTATCTCACCCTGGCGGATCTGCGTGGGCTGCGGGCCCTGGATTTCTACACGCCCGAGGAGAGCATCGAGCTCATCACGCGCCAGGCCGAGACCAACTTCCCCGCGGGATCCCAGTACCTCTACTCCAACTCGGGATATCTCCTCCTCACCGCGATCGTCGAACGGACCACGGGGAAGAGCCTCCGCGAGGTGGCGCGGGAACGTCTGTTCGAGCCGTTGGGGATGGGCCACACCCTCTTCCTCGACGACCACACCGAGGTGGTGCCCCGGCGGGCCATGGGATACTCGCCCCACGAGGGCGGCGCGTTCCGGATCGACATGACCACCCTGGATCACGTCGGAGACGGCGGCGTCCACACCTCCATCGAAGACCTCGCCCGGTGGGAGGCCAACTTCGTCGACCCCACGGTGGGAGGGGAGGCGTTCCTCGAGACGATCCTGACCCGCGGCGTCCTCACCGGTGGCGACACCATCCCCTACGCCATGGGAGTAGGCCACGGAACGGATCGGGGGCTCGCCACCGTGGAGCACGGAGGGTCGTTCGTGGGCTTCCGCGCCCATACCCTGCGCTTCCCCGACACCGGGACCGCGGTCCACGTCCTCTGCAATCGGTCCGACGGGGCGCCGGGCCGGCGGGCCCACGCCGTCGCCGGGGTCCTCCTCGGGTCCTTCATGGATCCGGTGACCGCGGAGACGGAGGCCCGGCCGGACGACGACGAGGGGGAGCGGAACGCGGCGCGTGCGGACATCCCCGACTTCGCCTCCGTCGTCGGATCGTACTACGGAGAGGAACTGGACGTCACGTACCACGTCACCCTGGATCCGGGCGGTGTCGCCGTCCGGGCCGGCCCCACCCGATGGACCCTGTCTCCCGTTCCCGGAGTCGACGCCGTGGCGTCGGACGCCGGGATCCGTCTCCGCTTCGTACGGGACGCGTCCGGCGCGGTGACCGGATTCCTGGTCGACGCGGGGCGGGTGCAGAACCTCCGCTTCGTGCGCACCGAGCCTATCCACTGATCCCCGACTCCCGATCCCCAACTCCCCGGAGCCCCCATGAAACCGTCCGCCATCCTCTGCGCCACCCTCGTGGCGATCCTGCCCCATACCGCCGCCGCCCAGAGCGCCAAGATGAGCTTCTTCATCACCAGCCACGGTCCCGGAGACGGCGCCAACCTCGGCGGCCTGGAGGGAGCCGACCTCCACTGCGAAACGCTGGCGTACGCCCAGGGCGCCGGAGGTCTGGGATGGCGCGCCTATCTCAGCACCACGGCCACCGAGAGCACCGACGCCGTGAACGCCCGTGACCGCGTCGGGTCGGGACCGTGGTACAACCATCAGGGCGTTCTGGTGGCCCGCGACGTCACAGACCTCCACTCCGAAGAGAACGGTCTCACCAAGGAAGCCTCCCTCACCGAGAAGGGAGCGATGGTCAACGGCCGCGGGGATACTCCCAACCGCCACGACGTCCTGACCGGATCGCAGCTCGACGGCACCGCCTTCTCCGGGGCGGACGACACCACCTGCTCCAACTGGACCAGCAACGGCGAGGGAAGCGCCCGCGTGGGGCACCACGACCGCCAGGGAGGGGGTGAGCACCCGACCTCGTGGAATTCCGCCCACGGTTCCCGCGGATGCGGGCAGGAAGACCTCCAGGGCACCGGCGGGGACGGTCTCTTCTACTGCTTCGCCACGGACGCAGGACTCTCGGAGATGCCCTTCGACCGATAGGGACGCTCCGCCCGCGGCACGGGCGGAGCGCCGTCCGGCCTCACCCGTGCCGCGCCTGGTTGGAGCGGATGGCCTCGGCGAAGAAGTCGGCCAGCCCCTCCGCCCGCTCGTCGTAGTGGGCGCGGAAGCGGGGGTCCGCGGTGTACATCTCCGCCAGCCCGGCGTGCATGGCGTGGCTGCACGGGTAGAACCAGCGGTCGATGTGCAGGCGGGCCTCCTCGGCCAGGTCCATGGCCGAGACCCCGCCGGGTTCACCCCCGGACGTCATGACGGCCGCCATGCGCGCCTCGATGTCTTCCACCTCGCCGGCGATGGTGGCCCTGTCCGCGTCGGTGTGCTTCGGCGCCCTGCGCCTGGACTCCCGGTAGGCGTCGGTGTCGCCCCATCGCTCGCGGGCCTCTTTCTCGTAGGGATTCCCCTCTGCTCCGGCCATGATCGTGCTCTCCTGAATCGGGAAGAAATGCCACCCACGAGGGAAGGGTAGAACCTCACGCTACGTGAGGTGCAAGAGGTCCGTCTCAGTCCGCCCCCGCCTCCCCGCCGGCGCCCCCCGCCGCCCACCGATCGAGGTAGGGCCGGAGCCCCCACCCCACTCCCCCGGCGATGAGGAGGAGCATCACCCCGCGGATCACCGCCGCGAGGTACGCGGGGCTCGACGTCGGTAGCGCCAATGGATACGCCATGAAGGTGACGGCCCGCTCGGTCAGCCAGTGCCACGCCACATGGCCGACCAGCACCGACGCCACCACCGTGACCAGGCGCTCGTTCCCCACCCGCCGGTGCAGGAAAGCGAGAAGGGGAAGCGCCGCGACCAGGAGGAGAAGCTGGCCGGCCTCCACCCCCACGTTGAAGGCCAGGAGGGAGGTCACCAGGTGGCGTCCGGCGAACTGGAGCGTCTCCCTCAGAGCGAAGGAGAACCCGAAGCCGTGTACGAGTCCGAACCCGAAGGCCAGGGCCCACCGCCGCTCCACTCCCACGCCGAGGACGTTCTCGATCGCCATGAACACGATGGAGAGGGCGATGAGCGCCTCCACCAGCGGAGGAAACCACCCGCCCGCGGGCGCCATCCCCAGCGCCGACGCCCCCAGGGTGATGGAATGGGCCACCGTGAATCCCGTCACCACCGACACCAGGACACGAAACCGGCGAATCGGAAGGAGGAGGCAGAGGAGGAAGAGAATGTGGTCCACCCCACCCAGGATGTGGAGGAATCCGGACGCCGTGAAGCCCGCCGCGGCGTGGTACCACCGCGGGTCGAGCCGTACCAGCCCGGGATCACCGGAGTACCGGAACACTCGGTCGGTGCCGTCGGGGAGAACGAAATGGAGCACGGTGACCGTGCGTACCCCCAGGTGGGCGAGACGGGGAGCCAGCGACACGGCCGCCCCGGCATCGCCCAATGGATACTCCAGGAGCACGTCCATCACCGCCTGCTGCCACACCAGCTCCACCGACGGGTCCAGGGGTGGGCCGAGAACGTGCTCCAACGCCGTCTCGTAGGAAGAAAACGAGGGGTCCGAGGGAAGGGAAATACGCACCCCGGCCAGCGTTCCGTCTCCCAACGCGTCACCGTTCCCGAACAGCGTCAGGTAATCCGCGACCCACATCCGGGCGGCGTCCCGGAGCAGCGGGTCACTCCGCGACAGGTCCAGATACCCCGGGGGCCGCGTCGGGAACTCCATGTCCCGCATGGACTCAAGGGGTACCCGCACCAGGACCCGGAGGCGCGACCCCTCCGGCTTGACGAACATCCGGACCACCACGTCGGCGGGGATCTCGTGGGCGGACGCCTCGTGCGCCGAGAACGTCGGCATGGAAAGGAGCACGGCCACGACGAGCGAGCCCGCGATCCCCCTCCGCGGGAGCCTCGTCGGACCCCCGTACCCACCTTCCTCTGCCACCGCCGTCCTCCCGGAATCGCGTGCTGGGATCGCCGCACGGCTGGCGGCGAAGCATCAAGATGATTACCCTGGTCGCCGCTGGCTGACAAGGATGCGGCGAGGCTGCGCCCCGAGCGGGAACGAAGGCCTCACCTCGGTCATGGGAGAGAGACGAGATGAATCGGAATCCGGGATTGTGGCTGGCCCTGGTGGTCGCCATCGGAACCCTCGGCTTCGTGCAGGGAGCGCTGGAGCGCTCCGCACACCATGCGCCCGAAGTGCCCCTCTTCGAGGTCGATCCCTTCTGGCCTCAACCCCTCCCCAACCACTGGATACTCGGATCGGCCATCGGGGTGGGGGTGGACTCCCGCGACCACGTGTACGTGATCCATCGGAGGGAGAGCTTCAACGAGCGGACCGAGATCGGAGCGGCCACGGATCCGGTCACCTCCTCCTGCTGCATCCCGGCTCCCAACATCCTCGAGTTCGATCCCGAGGGGAATCTGGTGGGGTACTTCGGCGGTCCCAGCGACGAGTACGACTGGCCCACCTCCAATCACGGGATCACCGTGGATCCCATGGACAACATCTGGATCGGAGGGAACGGCCCGCGCGACTCCCACATCCTGAAGTTCACCCGGGACGGCGAGTTCCTCATGCAGATCGGCGCCCCGGACCAGGCGGCGGACAGCCACAGCAAGGATCACTTCGGCCGTGTCGCGAAGATCTCCTTCGACGCCACCGGACACGAGGCCTACGTGGCCGACGGGTACGGAAACAAGCGCGTGGCGGTCCTGGATGCCGCCACCGGCGAGTTCAAGCGGTACTGGGGCGCGTACGGGAATCCGCCCTCCGACGAAGACCTGGGCCGTTACGACCCCGACGCCCCGCTTGCGCAGCAGTTCCGCAACCCGGTCCACTGCGCCGAGCCGTCCAACGACGGGCTGGTGTACGTGTGCGACCGACCCAACGATCGCATCCAGGTGTTCCGCACCGACGGCTCGTTCGTGACGGAGAAGATCATCGCGCCGCGCACGTTGGGTGACGGATCCACGTGGGACATCGCGTTCTCACGCGATCCCGAGCAGCGCTTCATGTTCGTGGCCGACGGCAAGAACGAGAAGGTATACGTCCTTCTCCGCGAGACGCTGGAGATCCTCACCAGCTTCGGTGACGGGGGCCGGCAGCCCGGGCAGTTCTTCGCCGTTCACAGCATAGCCACCGACTCCCGCGGCAACATCTACACGACGGAGACCTACGAAGGGAAACGCGTGCAGAAGTTCACCTTCCTGGGAATGGGACCGGCGCCGGCCGCCGATCAGGGCACGGTGTGGCCCCGCCGGGACTGACGACGACTCAGTCTCCCAGGATGTAGCCGAACATCAGCGGCGCCACGATGCTGGCGTCGGAGTTGACGTTGAAGCGCGGGGTGTCCCGGGCCAGCTTCCCCCAGGTGATCTTCTCGTTGGCCGGGGCCCCGGAGTACCCTCCGTACGAAGCCTGGGCATCCGTGATCTGGGCGAAGTAGCCCCAGAACGGCACCTCGGTCTGGAGATCCTGGATGATGCAGGGGACGGTGCAGATGGCGAAGTCCCCGGCGATGCCCCCACCGATCTGGAAGAACCCGACCGAGGGGCGCTCCCCACCTCCGTGGTTCTCCATGTACCATTCGATGAGCGACTGGAACTGTTCCGTTCCCGTCTTCACACAGAGGTGGTCGGGCACGTTCCCCATCATCACGTTGGCGGCGAACATGTTCCCCGTGGTGGAATCCTCCCACCCCGGTGAGAACACGGGCACGCCCATCTCCTTCGCGGCGAACATCCAGGAATGGGACGAGTCCACCTGGAAGTGTTGAGCCAGCGTCGGGTCCTCCAGGACATTCCACAGGTGCTCCGCGGGCGTCCTCCGCTCCCCGGCCTCGCTCGCCGATCTCCACGCCGTCACGAGACGCTTCTCCAGGTGCCGCATCACCGTTTCCGGAATGCACGTGTCGGTGACGCGGTTCATCCCCCGGTCGTAGAGGGCCTGCTCGTCATCGGCGGAGAGCTCCCGCCAGGAGGGGATGATCTCGTACTCGGCGTTGGCCAGGAGGTTGAAGACGTCCTCCTCCAGGTTGGCCCCCGTGCACGAGATGGCGTGGACCTTCCCGGCCCGGATCATACGGGCCAGGATGATCCCCAACTCACCGGTGGACATGGCGCCGGCCAGAGACACGAGCATCTTCCCGCCGGCGGCGAGGTGGTCTTCGTATGCCCGGGCCGCCCACAACGCCTCGCGGGCGTTGAAGTGCCGGAAGTGATGATCCATGAAATCGCGGACGCTGCCCACCGCTGACTCCTGTGCCGTGCGAGGTTCGTCGTGAAGCACCACAAGAGTACACTCATCGCGCCCCGGAAAAAACCGGGGCAGGGGTAGATCTTCCGTCAGCGGCGGAGGGTCACTTCGTCGAGGAGCTCGAGGAGGTGCGGCAGATCCAGGGGCTTCCTCAGCACCGGGCACCCCGTCTTCTCCGCCAGACGGCAAACCTCGACGTGGTCGGGATCGCCGGTGACGATGATGGTGCGCTTCACCAGGTCCGGGAAATCGCGAATGATCTGGTTGAGGAACCAGTACCCCGACCCATCGGACATCTTGAGGTCCGTCAGGACGATTTCGGGTGGGCGACTGACCGTGAGCTGCGCCAGGGCGCTGCGCCCGCTCCACGCCTCCCGCACGTCGAATCCCACCTTCTCCAGGAAACGGCGGATCCCGCGGCGGATGCTCTCCTCATCGTCCACCACGAGGACCGACCGCGACCGCGAGAGGGTGATGGGCACGGGGCGGAAGCGCACCATGCTGTCCGGGTTCTGGAACGGGAACTCGGCCGCCACCACCATGGCTCCGTCCGACTGACGCCGGTCGGCCCAGATCCGTCCGCTGTGGGCCACCACGATTCCCTGCGCCACGGCGAGACCCAGCCCGACCCGTCCCGACTTGGTGGAGAAGAAGGGCTCGAAGATCTTGTGCAGCCATTCCTCCCGCACGCCCGGGCCGGAATCCGCCACCCGCACCACCGCGCCGTCCTGGTGGCGGTCCACCACGAGCTCGATGAACCGGCGCTCCTCGTTGCCCACGGCCACCGCGTCCAGCGCGTTGTCGAGGAAGATCTCCAGCACCCGCCGGATCTGTATCGCGTCTCCGTGCACCGTGGGCATCCCCTCGGGCGTCGCCACGGTGAGCTCGACGCCCTCGCGGACGCAACGCCCCCTGTGTGCCTCCACCACTTCGTTCACGATGTCCACGATGGACACGCTGCGGCGCTCCAGCCTGACCTCACGGGAGAAGTCCTGCAGCGCTCCCGCGAAGGCCTTCGCACGGGTCAGTTCCTCCTGGACATCCCCGGGAACGCGGTCCAGACTCTTCGCGGCGTGGGCGGACAAGGCGGCCTCGACCCGCTCCAACGACTCACGGAACTCCAGGGACACGCTCGCCACCAACTCGCCGATCCCGGCCAGCCGGCGAGAGCGGTCCACCCGTTCCCGCCACTCGTACTCCACCGAGACGTCGCGTCCCGACACCAGCATCCCCAGCACCTTCCCGTGCCGGGGATCCCGATGGGGAGACACGTAGGTCCGGGCGGGGAACACCTGTCCGTCCGTCCGCACGTGCCAGAGGGTCCCCCCCCAGTGATGCCCCGCCTCGATCTCCTCACGGAGGCTCCCGAGAACCTCCATGTTGATCTCGTCTTCCTGGAGGAGGTCGGTGAAGAGATGCCCCAGGACCTCCGCGTCGTTGCGGAAGTGGGTGCGGGAGAGCCCGGAGGAGTACCGGATGCGCCCGTGCGAATCCACGACCACAACGAACTGGCCGGGAAGATTCTCCAGAAGGGTCTGGAGCTGGAGCGTCTCGGGACGTCCGCCCCGGGACTCGGTCATGTCCTGGAGGAAGAGGAGGATCCCGTCTACGCGCTCCGGGCCCTGGATGGGGACGGCCGAGACCGTCTGGACCCGGGTGACCGCGTCCCCGCGCTTGAAGCGGGCCGTCCAGCTCCGCTCGTTTCCTCCCAGGACCCGCAGGAAGATCTCCTTCACCCGATCCCGGTCCTCCGGCACCACCACGGCCAGGATGGGGCGCCCGACGATGCGGTCGTGCGCCATGGCGAGCGCCTTCTGTGCCTCCTCGTTCAGGTCCATGACCTGACCGTCCCGGTTCAGGACCAGAACCGCGTACGGCGCTTTGTGGAACAGGGCGTGGCTGGCTTCCGGTGTGGACATGTAGGAGACGCCTCCGCGCCGGACTTCGCCGGGCGGGGTTTGAAGTGGACGACCATGGTTCACCTTTGAGTATCGGCGCCGAGTCGGGTCAATTGTAGGATGCGCGTCGCTGGGGGGTGCGCACCTCCGCGGGAGTCCCGCCCGGCCTCCGTTCCCTCCTTGCAGTCTCCCCACCCGGCTCCTACCGTGGCCCGAGGGAGCGGCGGGACTTCGCATCGCCCCCCGCCGTTTCTTCCTCCATCCCACGACCCCATGAACCCTCGAGCCGTCGTCGTTTTCGTCGTCCTGCTTCTCCGCGCCGTCCCGGCGGGCTCGTCGCCACTCGACACCTATCCCAGGCAGCCGGGAATCGACGTCGAGCACTACGCCTTCCACCTCGTCCTGAGTGACCGGATCGATCGGATCGAGGGCCGGGCCGACGTGACCGTGCATCTCACTCGATCCGGCGTGGATCAGCTCCGACTCGACCTGGTCCAGGCGTCCGCCCGGCACGGCGGGAAGGGGATGGCCGTGCACAGCGTGCAGGTCGATGGAAGCCCCGCCCGCTTCCTGCACGACGGAGACGTGCTCACCCTGGCGCTCCCGGCCGGGCTGGAGGCCGGTACCCGGATCACGGTCCAGGTGGGATACCGGGGCATCCCCGCCGACGGCCTGCGGATCGGACCCAACCGACACGGCGACCGGACCTTCTTCAGCGACAACTGGCCGGATCGCGCGCGTCACTGGCTTCCCACCGTGGACCACATCGGAGACAAGGCCACCCACGAGTTCGTCATCGATGCCCCGGCACGGTACCAGGTGGTCTCCAACGGACTGCGCGTGGAGGAGTCGGATCTCGGTGAAGGGGTTCGGCGGACCCACTGGCGCCAGTCCGCCCCCACGGCTCCGTGGCTCTTCTGCCTGGGGGTGGCCGAATTCGCCGTCCTGCGGGTGGGGGAGTTCGACGGGAAGGAGATCCAGGTGTGGACCTTCCCCCAGGATCGCGACGCCGGGTTCGTGGACCTGAACGGCCCGACGCGCCATTCCCTGGAGTTCTTCTCCGACTACGTCGGACCCTTCGCCTACGAGAAGCTCGCCAACGTGCAGGCGTCGAGCGTGGGCGGAGGGATGGAGGCCGCCTCGGCCATCTTCTACAGCGAGTCGGCCTCCACGGGCCCGGCGAGAGCGTTCTGGCGTCGGAACGCCATCATCCACGAGATCGCACACCAGTGGTTCGGCAACGCCGTCACCGAAGCCGACTGGGACGACGTCTGGCTCAGCGAGGGGATCACCACCTACTTCACCCTCCTCTTCCGCGAGCACGCCTACGGGCGCGGCGACTTCGCCGACGGGCTTCGGGATGCGCGCCGGACGGTGTGGCGATTCCACCAGGAGAACCCCGACTACACCGTCATCCACCAAGACCTCGACGACATGTCCAGGGTGACGTCGAGCCATACCTACCAGAAGGGCGCGTGGGTCATGCACATGCTGCGTCGCCGCATCGGCGACGATGCCTTCCAGCGAGGGATCCGCGCCTACTACACCGACCACTTCAACGGGCACGCCACCACGGCCGATCTCGTGCGGGCCATGGAGACCGCCTCCGGCGACTCCCTCGGCGGCTTCTTCGACCAGTGGCTACGCCAGGGAGGCCACCCCGTGCTCGAAGGCGGATGGCGCTACGACGACGGCGTGCTCACCGTCGACCTGGCCCAGGTGCAGACCGACGGGTACACGTTCGACCTCCCGGTCGAGATCGGGATCTACGAGGAAGGGTCGGAGCGCCCCACGGTTCACACCATGGGCCTCACCGACACGGCCCGGCATACGCTCGAGATCCGGCTGGAAGGCCCTCCCGACCGCGTGGAGGTCGATCCTCGGACGAACCTCCTCGCCGAATGGACGTTCCAGGCGCGATAGGGGGGCGAACACGGCCCGGGCCGTGTCGGTACGCGCGCCCCCCTACCGCCCCCCACCCTCCGTCTTCCGCAGCACTCGGCCGTTCCGCGCCCCGGTGAATTCCCCGTTCGTGACGGCGGCCTCGCCGTTCACGAACACGTGCACCATCCCCTCGGCGAGCTGATGCGGCGCCGTGTACTCGGCACGATCGGTGAGCGCGTCGAGGTCGAAGACGACCACGTCGGCCACCGCGCCGGGGCGAAGGAGGCCCCGGTCGGGGATCCCGAACACCGCGGCGGGAAGGGAGGTCATGGAGCGGATGGCGTGTTCCAACCCCACCACTCCCTTCTCCATGGCGTAGAGCCGGATCTTCCGGGGAAACGCTCCGTAGCTGCGGGGATGCGGAACACCCTCCCCCCAGGGAACCAGGTCGCCGTCGGACGACGTCATGGTCCAGGGTTGTGCCATGAGCGTCTCCACGTCTCCGTCGTCCATGTTGAAGGAGACGATGGACACGCTCCCGCGGCGGATCAGTCCCACCGAAGTGTCGATGGGATCCTCTCCGCCTTCCTTCGCCAGATCGGAGAGAAGGCGACCCTCGATGGACGGATCGGGGCGGAAACGCCTGAACTGGATCCGGTCGGCCCCGCCTCTGCGGGCCAGGTTCTCCACCATGGCCTCCCGGATGAGGGCCATGGTCTCCGGCCGGTCGAAGCGGGCCAGGAGGGAATCGCGCCCTCCCGCCTGGGACCACCGGGGGAGGAGCGCGGACTCCAGCCCCGTGGCCGATGCGGTATACGGGTACTGGTCGGCGAACACCTGAACGCCCTCTTCACGGGCGCGTTCAACCCGGCGCACGATGGCTTGGCCGTATCCCCACACGAAGGGCCCCAGCGCCTTCACGTGGGTCAGCACCGCGGGGATCCCCGCCACGCGACCCACGTTGATCACCTCGTCCACGGCGGCGATGACCCCCACCGTGTAGTTCGATTCGTCACGGTAGTGGCTGGTGTACGCTCCACCGAAGGGAGCCACGACCTTGGCCAGCTCCTCGATCTCCTCGGGCGGCGCGTAGCTCCCGGGCACGTAGAACGTCCCGCTGGAGAGTCCCCACGCGCCCTCCTCCATGGCGGTCCGCACCAGCGCCTTCATGCGGGCGAGCTCGGCGGGGGTCGCGGGACGATCCTCGGCGCCGAGTACGGCATCCCGCACCGACCCGTGGGAGACCAGTTGGGCCACGTTCACCCCCAGGCCGTCCGCCAGGAGCTGGTCGCGTTGCGCGGCCAGGTCCACGGGACCGCCCCCGTCCGGGTTGGCGAAGATGGTCGTGAGGCCCTGCGCCAGGAGCGGCCGGCCGTCGCTGAGTCCTTCCGTGGCGAGGCCCGGCCCCGCGTGGGAGTGCGTGTCGATGAAGCCCGGCGCCACGTACAACCCCGTGGCGTCCACGACCTCGTCGGCGGGCACGTCTCCCAGGGCGCCCACCGCCACGATGCGATCCCCCCGGATGAGAACGTCGGCCCGGACCCAGGGGTTCCCTGCTCCGTCCAGGACCTTCCCGTTCCGGATGAGGACCGTGTGCTCCTGGGCCGACAGCCCTCCGGCCGCGGCGAGGAGGAGGATCGCGGAAGCGATGATGCGTCTCGACATCGGGTGTTCTCCTTGAATCACGATGGCCGTTCTCCGGGGAGCCGTCTCCGGCGATCCCTCGGCGTCTACGGTCTTCCCGCGCCGGCGGCGGCGCTCTCCATCCAGCGTGGCTCTCCCACGCCGAAGAAGCCGTCCTCCTCGACCTGGATGAAGTTCAGACGGGCGAACCAATCGCGCGGCCGGGGCTCTACGGAATACCCCATGGCGGCCAGCCCGGCAATCCCTTCCCACCCCTCCTCCACCTGGATCACCCCGTCGGCGGGGTGGATTCGCGGGCGCGCCAGGGCTTCGTCCAGCGGCAGTTGCTGGTCCACCACCCTGCTCAGCGTCGCCACCATGGCGGAGAGGATCCGGCGCGACCCGGCGCCGCCCGCCACCAGGTAGGGCCTTCCGTCGCGGGTCACCACCAGAGGCGCCTGCGACGACCACGGGCGATACCCCGGACCTCCGCCCGCGAGGTACCCGCCCAGCGTGGACGCGTAGAGGAACCCGAGCCCCGGCGTGACCACCCGCGCCCCCATGCTCGGTCCGAGCGACTGGGTGAGCGCCACCACGTTCCCCTCACCGTCCGCCACCGAGATGTGGGTCGTGAACGGCGGATCGACGTAGCCTCCGGCCCGGGCGCCCTCGCGGATCCCCGGAACGGACGCCGTGGCCGGCCGCGGGGAGGCATCCCGGACGGCGGAGGCTCCCCTCGCTCCCACGACCAGGCCCAGCCGACTCGCCACCTCCCCGGCCCGACGGTCCGCCAGGGAGTCGGACGTCAGCCAGGCGACCGCTACCGCCGGATCGTCGTGCTCGGCGATCTCCCGGTCCTGGAACCCGGCCAGGAGGGACTCGGCCAGCGTGGCCGCCCACCTCACCTCGTCCAGTTCCGCCAGAGGAAGCCGGTCCAGGATCTGGAGGATCTCGATGACCGTCACCCCCGACGCGGGAAGGTAGCTCCCGGCGAGATCGAGATCCCGGTACCGGCCGCGCCCCACGTACGAGTCCTCGGCGGAGTAGTCCTCGAGGTCCCGCAGGGTGACGAATCCCCCCTGCACCGACATGTCGTCGGCGATGCGCTCGGCCACCGGCCCCCGGTAGAAGGCGTCGTGCCCCCCGGTCGCCACCCGGTCCAGTACCTCGGCGAGCTCCGGTTGGACGAAGAGCGCGCCGGCGGCGGGACCCGACCCCCCTGGACCCGCGAAAGCGCGGGCCACCTCGGTGCCGGGCTCCAGCTCCGGCACGATGCCCGCGAAGCGCTCCCTTTCTCCGGCCGGGACGAACAGGCCGTTGCGGGCCCACCAGCGCGCCGGCTCCATCACCCGCGCCAGCGGGAGCGTCCCGTGCTCCGTGACCGCCCGGGTGAGCGCGGCCACCGTACCGGGGATCCCCACCGCTCCGTGTCCGTGCTCGCCCTTCGGCGCCGTGTCGGCATCGTAGACCGCCGGCACCGAAGTCGTGCCGTCGATGGCGTGGACGCTGCCGTCCGCGAGCCGGACGAGGATCTGCGTCCGCCCCCCCAACCCGGACTGGGTGGGCTCGGCCACGGTGAGGGCGAAGGCCGCCGCGACCGCGGCGTCGACGGCGTTCCCACCCGCCGCCAGCATCCGCCGCCCCGCCTCGGTGGCGTAGGGCGAGCCGCTCACCACCATCCCACCGGCGGCGCGAGCCACGGGCGGCGTGTCCGGCTCCCGGGAGGAGAACGGCGCCTGGGACGGGGGCAGCGTGCATCCCGCCAGGAGAAGCAGGGCCGACGGAACGAATCCACGCCTCCGCACACGTCTCATTTCGACACCTCCGACCCGCTCGTGAGGAAGATCCTCGCGTCCACCGCCTCCACCCCGTGCGCGTACACGAAGAGTGGGTTGACCTCCACCTCGGCGACCTCCGGGTGGTCCGCGATACAACGCGCCACCGACCGGGCCGCCACCACCACCGCGCCCAGATCGGCGTGCTCGGTCCCGCGGGCGCCGGTGAGCAAACCGTACGTCCGCAGCTCCGCCAGCATGGCCAGGATGTCGTCGTCCGCCACGGGCAGCACCCTGTGCGCCACGTCGCGGAGGACCTCCACCCAGATCCCTCCCGCCCCCAGCGTGAGGACGGGGCCCACGTCGGGGTCGCGTCGCGCCCCCACCAGGAACTCCGCCACCGGCTGCGCCC
>Ga0224501_10000104_pt1 | contig 87396 bp, 71 predicted proteins | sample SF_Oct11_sed_USG_4_FD_169105 | JGI IMG/M metagenome (GOLD analysis project Ga0224501, IMG submission 169105) | Sediment microbial communities from San Francisco Bay, California, United States - SF_Oct11_sed_USGS_8_1 | ecosystem: Environmental > Aquatic > Marine > Sediment | place: USA...
AGGCCGAGCAGCTGGCGGGGCAGATGGTGGTCTCGCAGGCGCACTTCGACTGCTCGAAGCGCTTTCGGGGCGGCGACCGCAGCGTGCAGTTCCCGGAGGGGACCTATCCGCCGCCGTTGATGCAGGCCGCGTAGGACCCTCGATCCCGTAGCGGCCGAGGGCGTTGACGAACGCTGGGCTACGACAGCCACTCGCGATGAGATGACGGGCACGCGGCGATCCGTCCTGAGCGTGGCTCGAAGTACCGCGCCTTGCGCCCTACCGGGGACCTGGTGGCTCTGGGGCGTGTCCCCTCGGTTTCAGGGGTCGGTCGCAGCCGCTCTGATGCACGAGACCCGCGGGGGGGTGCTGACCTCACTCTGCGGTTGGGGGGGGCGAGAAAATCGTGCTGGCAGCTGCTCAGCTTCCGGCTGCTCAGCTTCCATGCCGAGAAAATCGTGCTGGCAGCTGCTCAGCTTCCGGCTGCTCAGCTTCCGTGCTGGCAGCTGCTCAGCTTCCGCAGGTGGGGTAGCGGAGGAATAGGCGGCGGCGGGTTTCGAAGGCGGCGAGGTCGGGGCGCCAGGTGCGTTCGATGGCCGCGGGACTGCCGCCCCGCAGGAGGCTTTGCAGGCTTTTGCGGTGGCCCAGCAGTTTGATGAGTTCTTTGGCCTGAAACTCTTTGGGGTGCTGGCGGATCAGTTCGCGCGCCAGGGCCAGTCCCGTGCTGGCCGCGCGGAAGTCGCCCGGCTGGGAGATGTGGAGCCGTATGCCTTCACAGAGGGCGCCCGCGTGAGGTCGCGCCCGTGGGATGAAGCGCGCCGGCTCGAAGCGCACGCCCGGCAATCCCCTGCGCGAGAGCGCGGCCGCGAGTGCCTCGCCGTCAATGAATGGAGCGCCCAGGAGTTCGAAGGGGCTGTCGGTGCCACGTCCCACCGAGACGTTGGTACTCTCGAGCAGGCCAACCGCCGGATAGAGCAGCGCCGATGTGGGGGCAGGCAGGTTCGGCGAAGGCGCAAACCATTGCAGACCCGTCGCCTCGAAGAGCATTTCGCGCTGCCAGCCCGTCACTTCGACGACTTCCAGCTCGACGCCGATGTCGTCTTCGGCAGCCAAGAAGCTGGCCAGCTCGCCGACGGTCATGCCGTGACGCAGGGGCAGGCGATGGTAGTTCACGAAGCTGTGGATGTCAGCGTCGAGCAGTGGTCCTTCGACATGGGCGCCGCCGAGTGGGTTGGGGCGGTCCAGGATCATCAGTGGCAGTCCTTGCTCGGCCGCCGCCACCATGACCTGTTGCACAGTCGACATGTAGGTGTAAAAGCGCGTGCCCACATCCACCAGGTCGACGACAAGCAGATCGAGCCCGGCGAGTTGCTCCGGCGTGGGTTTGCGCTTCTTTCCGAAGAGACTGTGTACGGGAGTCTTCAACTCCGGGTGTAGTCCGCTGGCGATCGCTCCTTCGCGCTGCCCAGTGAGCCCGTGTTCCGGTGAGAAGACGGCCGCGAGCTTTACATTCTCGGCCTCCGCCAGTACTTCGAGCGTGGGTCTGCCCTGCCTGTCGCGCGCGGCGAGGTGCGTGAGCAGTCCCACGCGCTTACCCGCGAGCCGTTCGAAGCCGCGGTCCTGCAACACGTCGATTCCTGCACGCACCGGGGCTGGCGCGCTCGGACAACCGTCATCGGTGACGGTTCGTGCGGCTGCGTCGGCTACTTCAGCTGCCAGTGAAAGTACGTTGCCCTTGCCATCGGGGTGCACTCGGTTGCTCAGCACGATCACGAAGAGGTCGCGCCCGGGATCGATCCACATCGAGGTCCCCGTAAAACCGCCGTGACCAAATGCGCGCCCCGACAGCATATGTCCTCGCGGTCCGGAGTAGTCGCTGTCGATGTCCCACCCCGGCGAGCGCACCGTGCCTGCGATGAAGTGTGGGCGCGTGAGCGTTTCCACCGAGCTGCGCGCCAGCACTCTGCGCCCCTCGAGTTCGCCTCCGCCCAGCATCATGCGTGCGAAGCGCGCCAGGTCGGCGGCCGTGGAAAATGCTCCCGCGTTGCCTGCAACGCCGCCCAGGCGATAGGCCCGTGGGTCGTGAACTTCGCCGTGGATCAGCGCCTTGGGGCGTTTGTCGGTGACCTCGGTGGGCGCGATGCGCGCCCGCAGCTCGGGCGCCGGGCGAAAACCGCTGTCGCGCATCGCCAGCGGTTCGAAAATTTCCCGTCGCGCGAATTCATCGAGGGCCTGCCCCGCGACCCGTTCCACGATTTTTCCGAGCCAGAGGTAGCCAATATCGCTGTACCGGTAGCGCGTGCCCGGGCGGACTTCTGTTTGCAGTGAAAGCAGCTTCGCCATCGCCGCCTCGGGGCCGCCGGCGTAGTCGCGCAGCGGGTTTACGCGCGCGAGCCCCGATGAGTGTGTCAACAGCTCGCGGAGGGTGATGCGTGCGGCATGACCCTGAGTGACTTCGCCCAAGTGCCGCGCGGCCCTGTCGTCGAGGTCGAGTGCGCCGCGCTCGGCGAGTAGGGCGATGGAGGTGGCGGTCACGACCGCCTTGGTGAGCGAGGCCAGATCGAAGATGGTGTCCTTGCGCATCGGTGAGCGCCGCGGTGTGAGGCTTCGCCGGCCGTAGGCGCGCTCGAAGATCACGCCCTCCCGGCGTCCCACGGTCACTACGGCGCCCGGCAGCTTGCCTTCCCTGATGGCGCTCTCGACGGCTGTATCGATGGCCGGGATGTCCAGGGCGGGGGGGGGCATGGGGGGGGAGCTGGCTGACTTTGCTGCGGGGCGAGCCTCGGCGCGGGGCAGCCCGGGGGGGGGGCCAGCGTCGCTACGCCCGTCCGGGGTCCGCACCGGCGCGCCCGCGGCAACCCGCTTGCTGTCTGGCTCCTGTCCCAAAGGTGTCGGGGTCACCGCTCCGCAGCCGAGGGCAAGCGGTAGCAGAACCACCAAAGTTTGGAGGGACCGAAACGGCAAGTCAGACGGCTCCCTGGCGCCCGGCGCAGCTCATGGACTCCGATCGTAGTCCATGCGCCGGTGGTCGATCGCGGCCTCCTGGAAGATTGGCCCGCGCGGGACGAAGCCGACGTGCTCCCAGAAGCCCCAGGCACTTGCTTGGGCGTGCACGTAGGGCCGATCGCTGCCATCAAGCTCGCCCAGGATGTACATCACGATGGCCAACCCCACTCCGCGGCCGCGGACCCCTGCTTCGACCGCCACGCGCTCAATCTTGATGCCCCCTTCCGTTGTGCGATAGCGCGCCGTGCCCGCCGGCTGCCCGTCGAGTCGAGCCAACACGTGATGACAGTCGGCGCCGGGGCGGTCGTGGGCGTCGAGTTCGAGCTGCTCGGGTACGCCCTGCTCATCGACGAAGACGCGCCTGCGCAGGGCAAGCGCTTCGGCAAGCTCGGACGCGGCGGTGACGGTGAGAACCTGCAGCATGTGCGCAGCGTGTCCGAAAAATTAGGGGAAGCCAGGCCTGTCTATCCCGAAAATCCCAGATCGGTAGCATCATCGAGTCGAATACGTCTGTCCTCAAATGGGATTATGCGGGGGGTCGGCGTGCCGATCCTCCAGGGATCCACGGAGTCCGGCCTCGAATCGGTACGGCGGCATCAAAAAAAGCCGAGTGATCCCGTAACCATTCAGTGTTTCCGCGAGGATCCCCTTGATCGAAGTGCAGCTTTGGTACAGATTCCTACATGTGGGACGCACGACTGTCCCCCCACGGCGAGGGTCCGTGAATGAGGAGTCAAGATGCACGGTGGTGACGAGGTAACCGGACTCCAGGCGTTCGACGACCTGGACCCTGTCAGTACGGTGAGCGCTCTCAATGTCATGCCGGAGCCGGAGGCCCAGCTGAGCGCGCCGCAGCTGCCATTGCCGGGACCAGCTGCGGTCCCCGCGCCGCCGCCTCCCCCCAGCCGTGCCGCCAGCGTTCCGCCCCCACGCCCGCCTGTTGCGGGCGGGCTGCGCTCTGCCCCGCCACCCCCCGTGCCGCGCTCCTCCGCGTCCACCGTCCCGCCGCCGCCGCGCAGGCGGACCCAGGCCGAAGCCGAAGTAGCCCGCCCAGTACCGGCCGACAGCACCGTCGAGACCGAGGCCGTGACGACGCTGCACGCCTCCGAGCAAGATGCGAGCTTCGACGACGCCCTCACGCGTCAGGTCCCGGCGCTGTTCGAAGGCGGCGAGCGCACCAACGTGATCCCCGATGCTTTCGAGCCCGATCCCCACTCGGCGCCGACGCGCAGCGCTCCCCTGGAAGCGGCCGAGGACGAGGCGGGTTTCGAGGACTTCGAAGACTTCGACGAGGATTCCGAGCCCACCGGTCAGGCCCGTCTCAGCGACGTGCTGCAAAACGCCGCCGCCCCCGACATCGACGCCTTCCAGACGCTGCCGGAGCCGCTGCGCGCCGAGGCGGTGGGCCAGCACGAGCCGGTCGCCAATCTGCACATGGACTGGGACGACGAGGACGAGGACGTCGAAACCCAGATCCGCGACGAGCTGTCTCCGCACGCGGCGACCCCCCCGCCCCCTTCGGCCCTGGGGGCCCCTTCGCCTTTTGCCAGCTCCGCGCCCCCTCCTGCCCTGGGCCACTCCTACCCTGGCAATCCGTCCCCCTTCGCAAGTTCCGCGCCGCCGCCGCCCCGTCTGTCGTCGCCGGCGGCCGCGCACGCGGCGTTGGCTCCGGCTCCGATTCCGCGCGAGCTTTTGGCCCAAGTGCCGCCGCCCGCCGCCGGTTCGGCTTCTGGCCTGCAGCCGGTCAACCGTCCGCTGCCACTGCCACCCTCGGCGCACAGCGCCTCGCGGCCCCTGGGCGCGCCGCTGCCGCCGCCCACGGCCCAGACCTCGCTGCCTCCGGTGACCCACACCCTGCCGCCCACGCCTGAAGAGCTGGGCCGCCCGCGTCCCATGCGCGGCATCCTCTGGGGCGTGCTGGCTGCGGCCGCCGCCGCCGTGCTCGGTCTGGTCTACGGCGGCAGCTCCATGTTCGCCAGCGACGATCCGGCAAGTGCCACCCTGGTCACCGTGCCCGCCGACGCTGAGGTGCTGATCGACGGCCGCGCGCTCAGCGAACAGAGCAGCCCCTTCACGCTGCAGGGCCTGCTGCCGGGTCAGACCCACGAACTCGAGGTGCGCAAGGAGGGCTTCGCCTCCCAAACGAGCTACTTCACGGTTGGCGCCGGCGAGGTCAAAGCGCTGCCCAACGTCAGCCTGGAGGCCATGGCTCAGGACACGGGCTTTGCGCTCGACTCCCAACCGAGTGGAGCGGCCATCTTCATCGACGGCCAACCCACAGGTAAGAGCACCCCGGCACGTCTGACGAATCTGGACCCGGGTCTGCACACGATCCGGTTGGAGCGGGGCGACAGCTATCAGCCGTGGCAGACCCAGGTGGCTCTCGGCAAGGGCCAGGTGATCGAGCTGCCTTCGGCCATGCTCGCCGAGGCGGCGCCAGCGGCCAAGGATTCGAACGATGCCCGCCTGGCTGAGGCAACGCCGGAGCCTCAAGTGTCGGAGTCGCGTTCTTCCCGCACTAGCTCCAGTGAGCGTCGCGCCCGTCGCGAGCGCCGCGCCTCCCGGAGTGAGTCGGTCTCCTCCAAGCGCACTGCTTCCAGCGAGCCGGCGGCCGGCGGTGGCAGCATGGGCACCCTGCGCGTCAACAGCCGGCCCTGGGCCCAGGTCTTCGTCGACGGGCGACTCATCGGCAACACGCCGCAGCTCAACATTCCGCTGCCCGCGGGGCGTCACAAGCTCAAGTTGGTCAACAACGAAATGGGCATGAGCAAGAGCTACAGCGTCAAGATCCGCCCCGGTCGACCGACCACGAAGATCGTCAACATGCTCGAGTAGAGCGGCGCTTCAACCGAATTCGATACCCTGGGCCAGCGGCAATTCGCTGCCGTAGTTCACGGTATTGGTGGCGCGGCGCATGTAGGCCTTCCAGGCGTCGGAGCCGGCTTCGCGTCCGCCACCGGTTGCTTTTTCACCTCCGAAAGCGCCGCCGATTTCAGCCCCGCTCGGACCGATGTTGACATTGGCGATGCCGCAGTCGCTGCCGGAGGCGGCGATGAAGCGCTCGGCCTCGCGCACATCGCAGGTGAAGATGCAGGAGGAGAGCCCCTGTTCGACGTCGTTATTCATGGCGATGGCGGAGTCGAAGTCGCGGTAGGGCATGATGTAGAGGATTGGCGCGAAGGTCTCCTGCTCCACGATGGCGGTCTGTTGGGGCATCGTTACCAGCGCCGGGCGCACGTAGTAGGCGAGCGGGTGCAGCTCCTGCAGTACCCGCTCGCCGCCCTCCACCTGCCCGCCCTCAGCGACCGCCTGCTGCAGCGCCGCCTGCATGCGGGCGTGGCTGCCGGCGTCGATCAGCGGCCCGACCAGGGTGCCCTGCTCGAGGGGTGAGCCGATTTTCAGGTCGCGGTAGGCGCGCCCGAGGCGTGTGACGAGTTCGTCGTGGACGCGCTCGTGCACGATCAGGCGCCGCAGGGTGGTACAGCGTTGACCGGCCGTTCCCACCGCAGCAAAAAGCACGGCCCGCACCGTGAGTTCCAGGTCCGCGCTCGGCGCCACCAGCATGGCGTTGTTGCCGCCGAGTTCCAACAGGCAGCGTCCGAGCCGCGCCGCCACCCGCGGCGCCACAGCCCGTCCCATACGGCAGCTGCCGGTGGCGCTCAGCAGCGGAAGGCGCCGGTCGTCTGCCAGTGCTTCACCAAGCGCAGCTCCGCCGAGCAGCACCTGGCAGAGGTGGGCCGGGGTGGCCCCGTGGTCCTCGGCCACGGCTTGCCACAGCCGTTGGCAAGCGAGGGCGGTCAGCGGGGTCTTGTCCGAGGGCTTCCAGACCACGGGATCGCCGCAGACGATGGCCAGCGCAAAGTTCCAGGCCCAGACGGCGACGGGAAAGTTGAAAGCGCTGATCACCCCCACCGGGCCGAGTGGATGCCAGGTTTCCATCATACGATGGTCCGGTCGCTCCGAGGCGATGGTGAGCCCATAGAGTTGCCGCGACAGCCCCAGGGCGAAGTCGCAGATGTCGATCATTTCCTGCACTTCACCCAGCCCCTCCTGCAGGATCTTGCCGCTCTCGATGCTCACGAGTGTGCCCAGGGCTTGCTTGTGTTCGCGCAGGCTGGCACCGAAGCGACGGATCAACTCGCCGCGAACCGGCGCCGGTACCGTGCGCCACTTTTCGAAGGCGCCTTGAGCGCGTCCGACTGCGGCAGCGGCGTCGGCGACGCTGTGGGAGGCGAGCTGTCCGGTGACCACGCCGTCGATGGGGGAGCGCAGGGCAATGTCGCCGCCTTCGCTCTGCAGCGCTTCGAGTTCGAGCCCCAGCTGGGCGAGCGTGGATGCCAGGGCTGTCACGACGAGTGCCCCTCGCTCTGGTAAGCAGCGCCAAAACGGTTGGCCAAAAAAGTGTCGAGCGGCACTTCTTCTTGGCGCACGAAGCCCTTCTGGGGCAGCACGCCTGTGCGCACCAGGTCGAGCACGGCGCAGATGGAACTCGCTGTGGTGATCTGAATCGCCGCCAGCTGTTGGCCGCCGATCTCGCCGTGGTAGACCTTGCGAGTGAATGTCTCCTGCATCAAGCGGCCACCTCGCGTGCCGCTGACCGACACGAAGATCAGCACCAGATCCTGTTCGGTGGCGGGCACTGCGTTTTCGAGCACGTCGAGGAAGAGCTCGCGGCGTTTGCATAGCCGCAGGTCTTCACACAGAAACTTCATCAGTTTTTGGTGCCCCGGGTAGCGAATCGTCTTGTAGCTCATGTTGTCCACGCGCCCCTTGAGCGTTTTGCAAAGGGTGCCCAGGCCGCCAGAGGTGTTGAAGGCTTCGTAGGTGACGCCGTCCAGGGCGAACTGCTCGTAACCTTCCAACGGCAGCACTTCGCAGAGTTCGCCATCGCGCAGCACCTGGCAGGGGTTGCAGTACTCGTTGATCAGTCCCGCGGTGCTCCAGGTCAGGTTGTACTTCAGGGCATTGGTCGGAAAGATCGGGAGAGCCCCCACGCGCATGCGTACGCGATACAGCGTGTCGAAGCGTCGGGCCAGGTCATTGGCTGCGATGGAGATGAAACCCGGTGCCAGACCGCATTGGGGCATGAAGAGGGTCTCGGCCCCCTGGGCGACCTGTGCGACCGCGTCGGTGGTCTTCACGTCTTCGGTCAGGTCGAAGTAGTGAACGCGCGCCGCGCGTGCCGCACGCGCCACCGGCACGCCCAGGTCGTACGGGCAGGCGTTGACCACGGCGTCGACGTCGGCCAGGGCGTGGGCGAGGGCGTCGGGATTGCTGGCGTCTACCTGGCGGCGCTCGGCACCGTCCGGCATGGAGTCCAGGCGCGCGATGTCGACGTCGCCGGCGATCACTTCGTAGTCGCCGCTCTTGACCAGGAGATGGGCGATGGCCCAGCCGATCTTTCCGCTGCCCAGAAGTAAGATGCGCTTCATGCGCCAATTGTAGCGCAGCCGGCGGTGGCCGGACTACAGCGCCAGGATCATGCGATAAAGCAGGAAGACCCGGATCGGAGCGTGATAGCTATGGTGGCCATAGTGGGGGTCTGTGGGCCGTGTGAGGACCGATAGAAAGACAAGGTCGTTGCGCGGCATCAGGCCCGCGCGGGTGACCGCGTTGAACCCGAAGGCCCAGCGCGGCACCAACTCGCCGTCGCGCGGCAGCATCAGCAGCTGCAGGTAAGGACCGATGCCACCCCAATCCCGGTGTTTGATAAAGGCCTGCGTCTCCCAGCGCCACATCAAACCGCGGTCGTGCACGTGGGCGAAGAACCAGTCGAAGCTGCGGTCCTCGCGTCCCTCGTAGCGCATGGTTCCGAGGGAGGCCATGACGAAATGTTCGTTGAAGGGAAGGAGCAGGGCGGCACGGCCAACGGCGAAGAGAAATTGATCGCTGCCGGGCGTGTCTTTGAAGGGCGACTCGCGCGCGCGCCGGTCGCCGCGGTCGCAGTCCTGGCAGTAACTGTCTTCGCCGGGCTCGAAGGTCAAGTTGCGCCAGACCGCGCGGTAGCCCAGGCTTCCGCCGAGGCTGAGAAAGAGCATTCGCAGGTCGGCCCGTATCAGCGCCTGGCCCATCGGATAGCTCTGCAACGTGGCCGCGCCCAGCGTGAGATCGTTGGATGAGCCGTAGATCGGCAATCGGTGTTCGAGCGTCAGCGCCGCACCGCTAAAGAGGTAGTCGGCCAGGATGAAGGTCCCCGAGGGCTGGATGGACAGGACGAAGTCCTGGCGCTGTTGCGCCGCCGTCGGGTCGGGGGTTGTGAGGCCCACGAGCACGAGCGAAGCGAAGAGAAGCAGCGCGCAGCGCACCCGGAAGTGGACACGGGCCATCGAGCCGCCAGTCTAGCTCGAATCAGGGCTGATTTCGCGCGCCCCTTTGAGGCTCTGCTCCAGATTTAATCGGGGGGGCTCGAGCTATCGAATCCCGTTCGCGTACCGCAGGGCAGCGCCAGGCGCGCGGTCTGCGGCCACGCTCGGCTTGGCAATCGGCGGCCGCTGGCGCATGATGCGCAGCTCATGCGGGCGTAGCTCAGCGGTAGAGCGCCGTGTTTACACCGCGGATGTCGTAGGTTCGAACCCTGCCGCCCGCACCGCCCCGCCCACACGGGCGGGGCCCGCTGTCAGGGGACGCGGCCCCGGGTCATTGAGAACCCGGATCGTCGAACAGCGCGAGTTGCGGCGGCTGCGCCGACGCCAGGGGCTCGATGCAGCTCGGGTCTTCAAAGCCCGGTGAACTCATGCGCGGGTCCACTTCATGCATGGTGAGCCCACCGAAGCTGGTGCCGGCCTCGAGCCATGACGCGAGTTCCTTCTCGTCCAGCTCGCGCTCCTCGAGCCAGCGGTCGAGTACTTCGGGCCCGAGGAAGAGCGGCATGCGGTCGTGGACCTCGAGCAGGGCCCCTTCGGCCGGACGGGTGACGATTGTGAAGGTATCGAGGGGGGCGCTTGCGTCCGCCAGCTGGGGATCGGACCAGCGCTCCCAGAGCCCGGCGGCGGCCAATAGACCTCTATCCTCCCGGTGGATCCACAGGGGCTGTTTGCGCGGGCCGCGCCCGGCACCTCTTCGCGGCACCTTTTTCCACTCGTAGAAGCCGCTCATGGGCACCGCGCAACGCCGCCGTCGGTAGGCGCTGCGAAAGCTCGGCTTCGATGCAAGGGTTTCGACCCGCGCATTGATGAGCTTCTGCGCCATCCCGCGGTCCCGGGCCCAGCTGGGCACCAGCCCCCAACGCAACATGCGCAGACGTCGACCTCCACCCGCACCACCACCGGTCACCACGAGGGCATTCTGGGTGGGGGCGATGTTGAAGCGCGGACCCCAATAATCGATCTCGATTTCAGGTATCGCAAAATGGCTTGCGATGTCGTCGAGGCTAAGCAGGTGCAGGCTGTAGCGGCCGCACACTACTGCTGCGCGCCCGGCGGGTCGACCGTCGGTGAGGGCACGGCGGTCTCGGTATCTTCGTCGGTATCGGGCTCCTGGTCGGGCGCCACCAACTTGCCGCCCACGTAGCACAGGGGCTTGACGCGATCGCCGAAAATGGCGTCGGGGTCGCTCAGGCACAGGGCTTCGCGCAGCACTTCGTCAGCGTGCTCGATGAGCACGATGCGGGTGGCGTTGAGTACGCGCCGCGGAATCTCGCGCAGGTCCTTGCGGTTGTCCTTGGGGATCAGCACGGTGTCGATGCCGGCGCGGTGGGCGGCAAGCATCTTTTCCTTCAGGCCGCCGATCGGCATCACGCGGCCGCGCAGCGTGATCTCGCCCGTCATGGCCACGTTGCGCCGCACGGGGATCTTCATCAGGGCGCTGGCGATGCTGGTGGCGATGGTTACCCCCGCACTGGGGCCGTCCTTGGGCACGAACTCGGGGAAGTGAATGTGAAAATCGTGCTCGTGGTAGAAGTCCTTGGGCAAGCCCAGCAGCTTTTCGCGCGAGCGGATATAACTCACGGCTGCCTGTGCCGACTCCTGCATTCCCTTTTCGAGCAGGCCGGTGATCGAGAGCTTACCCTTGCCGGGCACCACCGCCACCTCGCACTCGAGCAGGGCACCACCGAAATTTGTATAGGCCAGGCCGTTGGTCAGGCCGATCTCGTTTTTGCCCGTGGTGGACTCGGGGCGGTACTTGGGCACGCCGAGGTACTTGGGGATGCCCTTGGCGACGACGCGGAATTTCTGCCGGTCGTCGTGTTCGCTGTCCTTGGTCTCGGCCTTGCCGGCGCCCGCCGCATCGCCTGTCGCAGCGCTCTTGGTGGCGGTGGGCTTGGCGGTCTCCGCAGCCCTCGACTTGGAGCGCTCCTTGACCACCTCGCGCGCGATCTTGCGACAGATGCTGCCGAGCTCGCGCTCGAGATTACGCACGCCGGATTCCTTGGTGTAGTGGTGGATCACCGTGCGAATCGCGTTCTCGGTGATCTCCACGTCCACGTCCTTCAGGCCGGCCTCCTCGAGCTGGCGCGGGATCAGGTAACGGACGGCGATGTTGAGCTTTTCGAACTCCGTGTAGCCGCTGAGCTGGATGATCTCCATGCGGTCCTGGAGCGGCAGCGGAATATTGGAGAGGTTGTTGGCCGTGGTGATGAACATCACGTCCGAGAGGTCGTAATCCAGGTCCAGGTAGTGATCGTTGAAGGTGGTGTTCTGTTCCGGATCGAGCACTTCGAGCAGAGCCGAGGCAGGATCGCCCCGGAAGTCCGAACTCATCTTGTCGACCTCGTCGAGCAGGAAGACCGGATTGTTGGAGCCGGCCTTGCGCAGCGATTGCACGATGCGGCCGGGTAGGGCGCCGATGTAGGTGCGCCGGTGACCGCGGATCTCGGCCTCGTCGCGCACGCCGCCGAGCGACAGGCGCACGAACTTGCGGTTGGTGGCGCGGGCGATGGAGCGCGCCAGGGAGGTCTTGCCGACGCCGGGCGGGCCCACCAGGCACAGCACCGGACCGCGCAGCTTGCCGACCAGGGCCTGTACCGCCAGGTACTCCAGGATGCGTTCCTTGATCTTCTTCAGGCCGTAGTGGTCCTCGTCGAGGATTTTTTCGGCCAGCTCGATGTCGTCGTTCTCGTCGGTCTTCTCGCTCCAGGGCAGGGCCAGCACCCAGTCGAGGTAGTTGCGAACCACCGTCGCCTCGGCGCTCATGGGCTGCATCATCTTCAGCTTCTTGAGCTCCTTGCGCAGCTTCTCGCCGGCCTCCTCGCTCATGCCCTTGGCTTTGATCTTCTCTTCGAGCTCCGCCAACTCGTTTTTGAACTCGTCGCGCTCGCCGAGTTCCTTCTGAATCGCCTGCATCTGCTCGTTGAGGTAGTACTCCTTCTGCGTGCGCTCCATTTGCTTCTTCACACGCGTGCGGATCTTCTTCTCGACCTGCAGGATTTCGATCTCCGCGGTCATCAGCTCGTAGAGCCGATTGAGGCGGGTCGCCGCATCGGTGGTCTCGAGGATCTCTTGACGGTCGCCGAGCTTGATCGAACTCAAGTGCACCACGATGGTGTCGGCCAGACGCGAGGGATCGTCGATGGTCTGCACCGAGACCAGCATCTCCGGTGGGATGCGCTTGTTGAGTTTGACGTAGTTCTCGAAGGTCGACTGCACCGAGCGCATCAGGGCCTCGACCTCCAGGTCGGGCTTGCTCTGCTCTTCGATGACTGTCAGTTCACACAGGAAGAAGCCGTCGTTGGGAATGAAGCGATCGATGCGCGCACGCTTCTTGCCTTCCACGAGCACCTTGACGGTGCCGTCAGGCAGGCGCAGCAACTGGATGATGGTGCCGACCGTGCCGACCTCGAAGATGTCGTCGGGCGTAGGATCGTTGGTCTTGGCGAGTTTCTGGGCGGCGAGAAGGATTTCCTTCTCGTTGTTCATCGCCTCCTCGAGCGCGCTGATCGATTTTTCGCGCCCGACAAAGAGCGGTACCACCATGTGTGGGAAGACGATGATGTCGCGCAGGGGCAAGAGCGGCAGCACCTTGCCGTCACTGGCGCCTTCGCCGCCGTTGTTTCCATCGTTGTCGTTGCGATTGAAGAACATCAGTGCTCCAGGACGAATTGCGGCCCCGCCCAATCGGCCGAGGAACGCCGCAGGACCGCCGCCGCGGCGGTCACTTGATAGGATAACCCAAAGAAAGCCCCGTCACACGTGGTCGATAGCAGCCTTGCCGATCCTGCCAGTGTGACTTTTTTCCATCGTTTCAAGGGTTTAGTGACGTCTCGACGATTCGAGTCAGGCTTTTGCCCGACTCGATGTGGCACAAGAAGCGAGCGCCGGCCAGCGCCTCAGGCGAGCTCGGCTTCCTTCTCGTAGACCATCAAGGGCTTTTCGCCCTTCTCGATCACGTCCGGCGTGATCAGTACTTCCTTGATGCCTTCGCCCGAAGGCACCTCGTACATGATGTCCAACATGGCGCGCTCGAGGATCGCCCGTAGGCCACGCGCGCCTGCGCTGCGTGCCAGAGCCAGCTTGGCGACGGCGCTCAGGGCCTCGTCCTGGAAGCTGAGCTTGACGCCGTCCATCTCGAATAGCCGGCGGAACTGTTTGACCAGGGCGTTCTTCGGCTGCGACAGGATGTCGATCAGGGCCGGCTCGTTGAGCTCGTGCAGGGTCGCGATCACGGGCAATCGTCCGATGAACTCGGGAATCAGCCCGATCTTGAGCAGATCCTCGGGCTGCACCTGCTCGAGCAACTCGCCCACCTTTTTGTCTTTCTTCGAAGGGATGTCGGCGCCAAAGCCGAGCGTCTTTTCGCCGATGCGGCGCTCGATGATTTGGTCGAGCCCCACGAAGGCGCCGCCGCAGATGAAGAGGATGTTGGTGGTGTCGACCTGCAGGAAGTCCTGCTGTGGATGCTTGCGGCCACCCTTGGGGGGTACGTTGGCGACCGTGCCCTCGATGATCTTGAGCAGCGCTTGCTGCACACCTTCGCCGCTGACGTCGCGCGTGATTGAGGGGTTGTCGCCCTTGCGCGCGACCTTGTCGATCTCGTCGATGTAGACGATGCCGCGCTGGGCCCGCTCCACGTCGTGGTCGGCGTTTTGCAGCAACTGGACGATGATGTTCTCGACGTCCTCGCCGACGTAGCCCGCTTCGGTGAGCGTGGTCGCGTCCGCGATGGCGAAGGGGACGTTGAGGATTTTGGCGAGCGTCTGCGCCAGTAGCGTCTTGCCCGAGCCCGTCGGACCGAGCAGCAGAATGTTGGACTTCTGCAGCTCGACGTCGTCGGAAGAGACCCGTGATTCGACGCGCTTGTAGTGATTGTGCACCGCGACCGAGAGGACCTTTTTGGCCCGCTCCTGGCCGATCACGTACTCGTCGAGCGTCGCCTTGATCTCCATCGGCTTCGGCAGCGGGCCGCCGCTGCTGAAGGAGTCCTCACGGTCGACTTCCTCGGCGATGATGTCGTTGCACAGACCGATGCATTCGTCGCAGATGTACACCGTGGGGCCGGCGATCAGCTTCTTGACCTCTTTCTGGGATTTGCCGCAGAAAGAGCACTGCAGGTTTCCGTGTCCGTCGTCCTTGCGCCTGTCGACCACTGTTTCGTCCAGCCTGCTCGTGCGTTCCGTAATTAAACCGCGTGAAGTTTACCAACCACCCCAGGAGGCGGCAAGCTGCCGCTTCATTTCCCCGGATCCGTCCGGGGCTCGATCACGGTATCGATGATGCCGTAATCAAGGGCCTGTTCGGCGGTCATGTAGCGGTCGCGTTCGGTGTCTTTTTTGATTCGGTCCTGCTCCTGGCCCGTGTGTTTGGCCAGAATTTCGTTCATGCGGGTGCGCAGGAAGATGATCTCCTGGGCGTGGATCTCGATGTCGCTGGCCTGACCGCGCACGGCGCTCAGCGGCTGGTGGATCATGATGCGGCTGTTGGGCAGGGCCCGGCGCATGCCCTTCTCGCCAGCGGCGAGAATCCAGGCGGCCATCGAGGCTGCCAGCCCCAGGCATACCGTCGACACCGGTGTGCGCACGTACTGCATGGTGTCGTAGATGGCCAGGCCCGCTGTGATCGAGCCGCCAGGGCTGTTGATGTAAAGCGTGATCTCTTTATCCGGATCCTCGCTCTCCAGGTACAGCATCTGGGCGATGATGATGTTGGCGGCGTCGTCGTTGACCTCGCTGCCGAGAAATACGATGCGATCGTTGAGCAGGCGGCTGAAGATGTCCCAGCTGCGTTCGCCCCGCGGAGTCGATTCAACGACCTGGGGATAGGGGATCAGCGCTCGGGGTCGATCGGATTTCATAGTGGCGTCTCGTGGCTCAAGCTGACTCAGCCGGCGTCGCTGTCGGCGTTGCTGGTGTCGGAGCCGGTGTCGGTGTCCGGCTTCGCTTCCTCGGCTTCGGTCTCGGTGCCCGCCGGCACGTCTTCGATCGTAGCTCGCTTCAGCAACAACTCAACCAATTGCTGGTGGAGGATCTGGTTGGCCAGCTGGGCGCGCGCTTCGCCCTGGTACTCGGCCCTGACCTTCGCGGGATGCTTGCCGCTCTGCTCGGCGATCTCGCCGAGGCGGGCTTCGATGGCGGCCTCGTCCACGTCCATATTTTCCTGCTCGGCCAGGCGCGCCAGCAGTAGGGACAGCTTCACGCTGCGCTGGGCGCGCTCCATGGCCGCCTCGCCGAAAAAATCCGAGCTGGGTAGTGCCTGGCCCAACATGGACTGCAGGCGCTGCAGCTCTGCCAGAGCGCGCTGCACTTCGCGTTCGACCATGCTCGGGGGCACTTCGATGGGATTGTTGGCGACCAGGGCGTCGAAGAGCGCATCGCGCACGGCGCGCTCGGACTGGTCATCCAGGTACTTCTGGCGGCGCTCGCGGATCTGCTGGCGCAGGGCTTCGAGCGAATCCACCTCCAGATCCTTGGCGAATTCGTCATCGAGTTCGGGCAGCACGCGCTCCTGGATGGCCTTGATGCGCACCCGAAAGAGCGCTGATTTTCCGCGCAGTTCCTCGGAGCTGTGATCGTCGGGGAAGACGAAGTCGGTGTCGCGTTGCTCGTCCACGGCGGCGCCGGGGATCAGCGCGGCGATGGCGGGCAGGAGGTCGTCCGAGCCGACCTGGGTCTGGAGGTCCTGGGAGCCGAACTCGGGGCGCGGCTGGCCCTCGACTTCGACTTCGAGATCGAGCGTCACTACGTCGCCTTCGGCCGCGGGGCGAGGTGGCTCCGGTGTGGAGATTTCCGCCTGGCGCTCGCGCAGCTGCTGCAGCTCCTGCTCCACGGTCTCGTCGCCCACAGTCTGCACCGGTCGCTTGGCCGTCAGACCCTCGAGATTCACCTGCTCGATCTTGGGGCGCACCTCGATCTCGGCCGTGAAGCGCAAGGGCTCGCCATCGACCACTTTGGGTTGGTCGAGCCGGGGCACGGCCACCAGCTGCAGCGAGTGCTCGTCCACGGCCGCTCCCAGGCTCTCCTCGACCAGGCTGGCGGCGACCTCTTGCTGTACGGATTTACCGACCAGCTGTTTGATCACGCTGCGCGGCGCTTTTCCCGGTCGAAAGCCGCGAATCCGCGCGGTTTTCTGCACCGAGCGGTAGGCCTTCTCGAGCTGTTCATTCACGCGCGACCAGGGGACCTCGATGCGTACCTCGACGAGGACAGGGCTTTTTTGCTCGAGCTGTGAAAGCATCTGGACGATTCTCCAGCGGACGCCGGACCGTATAAAGGGGAATATGGGGGGGCGAGGGGGGGGGCCCGGGGGGGTGGGGCGCCGGGGGTGGCACCAGGGATGATCCCGGGACAAATGGGTCGCCTCAATGACGGTCCCAGAGCCTGGGGTGGCTACCACGCGGGGAGCGAGCGTTCAATCGCAGGTCGCATCGCGCGCAGCAGCCGGGGCATGCCGCGCGGGCTGTCGGTCGTCTGGCTCTGCGCTCCAGTCGGCGGCTTTTGCCACTGGGGCGCGGACAATTCACGAAACGTCCGGGCGACCCGTTCCTGTAGGGCGGGGGGGACCTGGCGCAGCAAGAGCAGCGCCCGGCCCTGGCGCAGCACCCGCTGCTGGGGATCGCCGGCGGCGATACGGCGCGCGGCCGCCTCGGCCTGATCGGCGTCGGCTTCGCTGTCCCAGGAGGTCAGCCAGGCGATCGCAGTGCGCTCCTGGGGGCCTTTGTAGGCGTAGAGTCGGTCGCCGCCCCAGCCATTGGCGGCCGCGCGCGCCCGGGAGCGGCCGCCAATGGCGAAGTAGACGCGGATCTCGAGCTCGCCCAGCGTGTCCTCGTGCAGTAGCTCGAAATCCTCGCCCAGAAGCGTCGCCGCGTCGGGCAGGCGCGGCTCTTCGGGGTGCTCGCCCGCCAGGTAGCGCTCGGGGTGCAGGATCTGCTCGGTGGACTCGGGGGGCGTGCGGTGGGCGTCGTCTAAACGCTTCCACTGGCCGTCGCCGTGGAGCCGGGCGGCGAAACCGAGACCCTCGACGTAGGAGAAGAGCAGGGGCTCGCGCACGATGGGCGGGGCCCGGTTGAGTTCGCTGCCGGCCAAGGGCGTGGTCCGCACCAGCTCGGAGAGGTCGACGCCGGCCGTTACCTGGCTCAGGGGCACCGCTTCGCGCTCCAGGGCGAAGGCGACCATGGCCAGGGTGGCGTCGCCTTCGACCAGCGCCCGGAAGGCGTTGTCGCCGTCGGTGTCGCGCTCGGTTTCGATGGCCTGGGATAGGCCCAGGTGCTGATCCTGCAGGGCATGGACCAGCTCGTGGATCAGAACGATGCGGGATTCGGCCAGCTCGGCCTCGGCCCCCTGGGGACCCTCTTCGTGGTCGCGCCCGAAGGCCCGCATTACGTCGTCGCGCACGACCAGCTGGCCGCCTTCGGCGTCGTAGTAGCCCACGATCTGCTCGCCCATCAGCCGCAGCAGTAACGCGCGCACGTCGAGGTCGGCCTCGAGCAGGCCCAGAGCTTGGTAGATGGTTTGGGCTCGGCTCAGTTCCTCGGCGTCGATCTGGGTGTCGACGTAGCCCATGATCGCGTCTGAATCCTGAACCAGCACGGGTACTTTGCGTACGAACTTTAGGCCCCGGACGCGTTCGGCGATGGCGGCCAGCTCGTCGATGACACGGCGCTCCCCGGAGGTGAGCTCGCGGGTCTGGCCCGCCTCGGGGCCCGGATGGCCGACCGGCGATGGGCCGCTGGGCAGGGTGCCGTCGCCAGTCTGGGTGTCCGTCAGGGGCGCAGCGCAGCCGATGCTGGCGGCGCCCAGGTATAGCCACAGCGCCAGTCGCCCGGGGACCCGGGGTCGGGGCGCGCTGCGGTTCATGGATCGGCTCGGTCCACGAGACTGTGGATCAGGGGCCGCCAGCCAAGGGCGTCGCGGAAGACGCGTCGGACGGCGCGTTCGGCGGCCAGCTGCACGGTCTCGGATTCGGGGGCTTTGCCCAGGTTGCGCAGCGCGCGTTCCACGGCGCGCTCGGCGTCGCGCACGATGTCCAGATCGGCCAGCGTCAGCTCGTCGACCACGCCGCGGCAGCTCACGTGTGGCTTGCTGAGCAGGCGTCCATTTCCGTCCAGGCGCAGCACCAGCAGCACCAGTCCGGCGTTGGCCATGCGCGTGCGATCGCGCAGCAACTCGGCACTCAACTCCACGCCGCGCTGCACGTGGATGCGTCCTGACACGACGGGTGGTTCGTCCGAGCGGCGCAGCCCGGTGGCGTCGAGTTCGACGACCTGACCATTGCGGGCGGTCACCACCCGAGGCACGCCGAGTTCGCGCGCCAGCTCCGCGTGGCGACGCAGCAGGCCCACCGTGCCGTGAACCGGCATGAAAGCCCGGGGGCGTACCAGCTCGATCAGGCGTGTTTGTTCCTCGCGGTGGGCGTGGCCGCTGACATGCAGGGCGGGATCGTCGCGGCGGGTGGTCACGCGGATTCCCTGGCGCTCTAGGGTTTCGGTCATGGTCGTGACCGAGCGCTCGCGGCCCGGGATGATGCGGGCCGACATCAGCACGGAGTCGCCGGGCTCGAGCTTCAGGGCACGGTGGCGGCCGCTGGCCAAGCGGTTCAGGGCGGCTCCGGGCTCGCCCTGGGAGCCGGTGGCGAGCACCAGCAGCTGGTCGCGGGGCACGCTCTTGGCCTCGGCCTCTGTCACATAGCTGCTGGGGGCGTTTTGGAGCATCCCGAGTTCGGTGGAGATGCGCAGGTGGGTCAGTAGCGAGCGGCCCAGGGGCAGCACGCGGCGGCCGGCGCTGGCTGCGGCTCCCAGGACGCCGTCCAGGCGGTGCACGTTGGAGGCGAAAAGGCAGACCACGGCGCGTCCGCGGGCGCCCTCCAGGTGGCGCGCGACGGCCTCGGCCACGGGTGCCTCCTGGCCCGAGTGGCCTGGGCTCTCGATATTGGTGGAGTCGCTCAGCAAAAGGTCCACGCCGGCGTCGCCCGCCTCGCGCAGGCGCTGCTCGTCGAAGTGCTGGCCGTCGACGGGGCGGGCGTCGAACTTGTAGTCGCCCGAGTGGACCACGGTGCCGGCTGCGCTGTGGATGATCAGACCCAGGCAGTCGGGCAGCGAGTGATTCACGCGGTAGGGGGTGACCGTGAAAGGGCCGAGCTCGACGCGCCGTCCTGGCTGCAACTCGGTGGTCTCGGGCCAGTCCAGCCCGTGTTCCTCCAGGCGCAGCTCTGCCAGCGCCAGGGCGTAGGGCGGTCCGAGCAGGGGAACCTGCAGGTCGCGGAGCAGGAAGGGCAGGGCGCCGATGTGGTCCTCGTGACCGTGGGTCAGCACCACGGCCTCGATGTCCTCGGTGCGATCGAGCAGGTAGTCGAAATCGGGGTGGATCACCTCCACGCCCGGCTCGTGATCGGGGAAGGTCAGCCCGCAGTCGATGACCAGCAGGCGACCCTCCACCTCGAGTGCGAGGCAGTTCATGCCCACCTCGCCTAAGCCGCCGAGAGCGACGATCCGCATGCGATCTGTCATCTGGGGCCGTTTCTTGCGGCCCCCGCCCCCCCCGAGTCAAGCCCCGGTCGCATCCGTACCCTCCGCAGAAACGCTGCCAGGACGTTTTCCGCGGGCCCGCGCCGACCCGCGCAAGCGGCCTGCGAAAGCCGCAAATGGCCCGAACGAAGGCGAGGGAACGCGAAGAAAAGCTGCCAGGACGTTTTCCGGGGGGTCGGGGCCGTGTGTGAAAATCGATCCGCAAAAGCTGCGAGGGCCTTTTTCGCGGGTGGACGGCGGGCGGTGGAGGCTGCCAGTACGTTTTCGGAAGGGATGTCCGCTCGGCGAGGCGCGGCGGAAAAGCTCGATTTGACCGGCCGATTGGGCACGTGCTACCCAGCCTGCGCCTGCCGCCCCGGGGAGCTTTCGCCGCGGACAGCAACGGGCAAACCTCCAGCCACGGACGTCTGACTTCCAATGCAGATTCGTATTGGCGATCGAGCGCAGACCCTCAAGTGCAATGGGAGCAGTGGGCCGCGGAACGCGGACGCTGCTTTGGCACTGGCGGGTCGCACGCGGGGTCGCACACGCTTTTTTTCGCTGCTGTTTGTCACCGCCGGGCTGGCGGTTTCCGGCCGCGCCGCCGCTCAGGCGACTGAGCCTCCCCCCGACCCCCCGCCCGACGCCCCACCATCGGAGGCGCCCGCCGCTCCCGATGAAGCTCCGGGGGCGCCACCGGCCGAGACTGCAGCCGAGGGTGAAGCCAGCGACGATGCCGGTGCGGACGCCTCCCCGGCCGAAGCGGAGGCCGCCGAGGGCGAGCCGGAATCACCTGCCGAGCCGGCACCGTCGCTGACCGCGCCGAGCCTCGCCCCGGAGGCATCCGAGCCCGCTTCGACCGAGATCCTCTCGCCCGCCGACATGCAGCAACGACTGGCGGAGTCGGCCCCACCCAGCGTTCGCGTCGCGAGCGACTGGACCGCGCCCACGCCCGTGCTGACCTTGCACGGCTACATGCGGATGCGCGGCGAGTTGATGGACACCTTCTGGCTGGGACGCCGCACGCGCGCCGACATCACCAGCGATTCCGACATCGATCAGGCGGTGATTCAACGCCTGCGCAACTCCCCCGATCCCTTCACGCGCTTCCGCCCCCTCGAGAATCGCGCCGTTGCTGGTGGCAACGGGCCGGCCGGCCTGGCCTGCGCCGACGAGAGCAGGAATAACAATGGCACTTGCGACATCAGCACCGTGCGCTTCGCGAACCTGCGCCTGCGGTTGTCGCCCCAGCTGAACCTCAGCGAGGATGTGCGCGTCAAGATGACCTTCGACGTGCTCGACAACTTCGTCGCTGGCGAGCCGCCCGCTTCCTTTTACGGCGCCGGCCCGGGCGTCGATGCTGACGGCAACGGCGATCCGGATGGCATCGACACCACCCGCACCTTCGCAAACACGGTCGATCCCCGCGGCGGCGCCGGTCTCGGTGAGACCGTGCGCGCCCGCCGGGCCTGGGCTGAAGTGCGGCGCCGGGACCTGGGTGAGCTGCGCTTCGGCCGCATGCCCCAGCACTGGGGCCTCGGCATGCTCTACAACGCCGGCAACGGCCTCGATGACGATCTCTCGACCGACGTCGACCGCCTCATGGGCATCACCAATCTCTTCGGGCTCTACCTCACGGCCTCCTACGACTTCCTCGCCGAGGGCCTCTTCGACCCGGCCGATCCCGTGCGGCCGCTCGAGCAAAGCCAGCTCGATGACCTCGACCAGGCCACGTTCTCGCTGTCGCGCCGGCACACGGCTGAAGAACTCGCCAAGGCCAACGAGCGCGGCGATCTGGTTCTCAACGGTGGCCTGCAGCTGACCATTCGTGACCAGGCCTCGCTCTACGCGCTCCCGGCCAGCCCCGACGACAGCCCGCTGGTCGAGGTCGAGGCCAGTACCTACACGACCGACCTCTGGGCCCTTTTGCGCTACCGTTTCCTGCGCGTCGAACTCGAGGCTGCCTGGACCACCGGCTCCATGAACGATATCGTCGGCGGCAGCGGCAAGCTCGACATCGATCAGTTCGGCTATGCGCTCGAGACCGAGATCCGCCTGGTCGACGACAAGCTCGGTCTCTACCTCGATCACGGCCTGGCCACTGGCGACGAGGACGTGGAAGGGCTCTCGAGCGACGCCGACTTCGTGAGCCAGGTGGGGGGCGACGGCAATCGCACCATTTCCACCTTCCGCTTCCATCCGAGCTACCGCGTCGACCTGATCCTCTGGCGCAACATCATGCGCCAGGTCACCGGCGCCATGTATTTCAAGCCGGGCATCAGCTACGACTTCATCCGCGGCAACTTCGGGCAGGTCTTCGGGGCGCGCCTGGACGTGCTCTACAGCCGCGCCACCGCGCCCCTGCAGACCTGGGGCAACGACGCCGACCTCGGTATCGAGCTCAACGGTACCCTCTACTTCCGAACCGAAGACGGCCCCGACCTGGTCGACGGTTACCACACCAAGCTCCAGTACGGTGTTTTGTTCCCGATGCGCGGCCTGGGCTACGACCACGCCGATCTCGACCTGGACACGGCCCAGACCCTGCGTCTGCTACTGGGTGTGGTTTTTTAGAGAAAGTACGCAACCGGCGCGCGCGGTGCCCGATATGAAGCTTGAGCGCCAAAGCCCGCAGGGGGCTAGGCCGACTCGTGGCGAGGCACATGACGCGCAATCAGAAAACCATCTACGAGTGCAGTGAGTGTGGTGCCCAGAGTCCCAAGTGGCTCGGTCGCTGCAACGCCTGCATGGCCTGGAGCAGTCTGTCGGAGGTCGTGCAGCGACCCGGCGCTGGAGGCTCGCGCAGCACGCGGCGCGACTCCGGCGATCAGGTGCTCGAGCTGGACGCCGTCGACGACAGCGCTGAGCTGCGCGGCTCCACCGGCATCGGCGAGTTCGATCGCGTGCTCGGCGGTGGCCTGGTGGCCGGCTCGGTGGTGCTGATCGGTGGTGATCCGGGTATCGGCAAGTCCACCCTGGTGATGCAGGCGATGCTGGCCATGGCCTCCGCCGGCCGTCGCGTGCTCTACGTCACGGGTGAGGAATCGGCCTCTCAGGTGGCCTCGCGCGCCCGCCGCCTCGGTGGCGTCGGTGGTGGCAAGGGCGCGCGCTTGTTGGCCACCACCGAGCTCGAAGCCGCCGAAGCCGCCCTGGCCGCGTCGCCCTACGACGCCGTCGTGATCGACTCGATCCAGACCCTGCGCGCCCAGGGCCTGGAGTCGTCGCCTGGCAGCGTCGCCCAGCTGCGCGAGGTCTCGTCTCGCCTGATCGATGTGGCCAAGCAGCGCGATACGGCCATGCTGTTGATCGGCCACGTCACCAAGGACGGAGGCCTCGCGGGCCCCAAGGTGCTCGAGCACTTGGTGGACGTGGTGCTTTCCTTTGAGGGCGACGCCACCCACTGCCATCGCCTGCTGCGCGGCCAGAAAAATCGCTTTGGTCCGACCCAGGAAGTGGGCATTTTCGAAATGGTCTCCGAGGGGCTGCGCGAGGTCGCTGACCCGGCCGAGGTCTTTGTGGCGGAGCGTTCTGAACAGGCTGCCGGCTCGGTCGTGGTCCCCAGCGCCGAGGGCAGCCGCCCGCTACTGGTCGAGGTGCAGGCATTGGTGGCACCGGCCCAGTTCGGATCGCCTCGGCGCGTGGTTAGCGGCCTCGATAGCAGCCGCCTGGCGGTGCTGTTGGCGGTCCTGGCGCGCAAGGCCGACGTGCCGATTCTCGACTACGACGTCTTCGCAGCCGTCGCTGGCGGTGCCCGCGTCGAGGAGCCTGCCATCGATCTCGCGCTATGCGCCGCCATCGTCTCGGCCCTGCGCGAGCGCGCGCTCGAAGCCGGCCTTTCCTGCTTCGGTGAGGTCGGCTTGACCGGCGAGCTGCGTTCGGTGCCCCGCGCCGGCGCCCGCCTGGCTGAGCTGCGCAAGCTCGGTTTCAAGCAGGTGGTGCTGCCGAAAGCTGCCGCGGCTCGCCTCACCGCCAAGGAGCGCGAGGGCCTCGAGCTGATCGCGGTCGAGCGCCTGGAGCAGGCCCTCGAGCACCTGCTGCCGTGAGCTACTTGGGCGGCTGTGCGGGCGTTTGTGCTGGGCCCTGTTGACGTTCCTGGGGACGGGCATCGTAGGGCTGCAACAGGGGCGGCACCGCCCGTACGCCGCTTTCGTGCCGCACCCGGTCGCACTCGCGGCCAGACAACCGCTTGGGTCCGTTGACGGTGCCGCGGTTGTTGTCCGAGTCCATCAGCAGCGCTGGTTCGTCGGCGCCCACGTTGTCCGGGTGCAGCGGCTGGTTGAGCAGCACGTGGCCGATCTCGTGGGCCATGGTCCACGCCGTCTGGCGCTGCCGCAGGCCGTTTCGATCGAGCACGACGGTATTGGCGATGGGGCCGGCGCTGCCCTCGATGAAGGCCTCGCCCTGGCGCGTGCCGTGGGTGAAGCGATTGACGATGTAGAGATCGATGGTGGCCGGATCGCCGTCGTCGAAGGCTTTGATCAGCGTGCGCTCCTCCAGCGTACCGCTGGTGGCGGTCATGTTGTCGAATTCCTCGAGTCCGTCGCCCAGGTCCACGCGCCCGATGCGCAGGCGCTGGCGCGGATCGGAGCTGAGCGGCACGCCCCGAATCGGCGCGATGCGAACGAATTGGCCGCCCTGCTTGCGCACGAGCACGTCTGCGCTCTGTCCGGCGCCGAAGACCGTCTCGGGGTTGACGGTGACGGACGCATCGAAGCCCTCCGCCCGCAGCGCTTCGGCCAGCGCCAAACCGGTGTCGGCGGGTTTGGCGCCCGGCCGGGTGAGCACAGGGCCAAAGCTGCGCCCCTCGATGCGGAAACGGATCTCGCCACCCCCGGCCGCCGGCAGGCCATCGCCGTCGGACACCGAGATCAGGGTGGCCGGCGGTGGGTCGACGATACTGACCGCGGCTTCGGCCGGCGCCCCGAAGGTCAGATGGCATTGCAGCCAGATCTCGTTGGCGATGGCGACCTCCTCGCGAACCACGCGCAGGGCCGACAGGTCGTCGACCCCGATCACCGGAGGGCCGCCCGCGTAGCTGCGCAAGATCAGCAGCCGCACCCCCACCTGGCGCGCGGCATGGGGGCCCTTTTCATTACCCGGCCGGCCGACGCGCAGCTCTTGGCTGGCCCGATGGTTGCCGCGGCCGTAGACGATGCGCACCCGATCGCGCAGGCCCACGCGCAGTACTTGCCCTTCGACGCCAGCGGCCGCCGCGTCCACCGCGTCGCCCACCAGGCGAATGAAGGGTGAGCGAAACGGCAGCTTCACCCGCGGTCGAACGAGCGTAACTTCTAGAGAACTTCGCAGCTTGCCGCTGTCGGCCGCGACGGCCTCGACGCGAGCCTCGAGGCGTTTGCCCTGGGCACTGGGATCCTGGATTTGAACGCGGATGTTGTGGGGATCGGGGCTCCGGTTGGGGTAGCCGGCCCTGCGTGGAAGGCTCGCATCGTTGGTGACCCGATGGGAGAGCGCGAGCGTGGAACGGGCGAAGTCGAGGGGGCGGTTGTCGGCGTCGAGCAGCGTCAGCGCCACCGCCTCGACCGGGTAGCGCGTGCGCTTTTTCCCCTCCTCCACCACCAGAGAGAGCGGCCGTCCCAGGGAGGCCGTCGCCGCGGCCTGAAGGAAGATCGGCGCCGGCAGTTCGTCGGGTTCCAGCCGCAGTGGCGAAGGCATGACGCGACCACGCCGGATTAGGCGCAGCCCGCCCAGGGCCGAAAGCGTGACCGCCTCGCTGCTGCCGCTGCCCACCACGACCACCTCGACCAGGTCCTCGACCGGGACCCCCTCGAGTTGTTCGCCGTCGATGACCCCATCCTCGTCGTCGTCATCGCCGTCGACCGCGAGCAACAGTGGCGTGGTCCCGTCGAGTTCCCAGTGGTCGCTCGACAGCTGGGCCTGCAGCCGTGGCGCCACGCCCAGTGGCGTGAGCACCAGGATGAGCTGTAGCCAAAAGCCGCTGACGCGACGCGGCCCCGGCCACGGGATGCCCGACTTCCCGGAGTCCCGCCCCAGGCTCATCCCACCTTCGATCGCCGCAGCAGGGCTTCGCCGCGTTTGGCCATGCGAAAGCGCCGTGCCCGCTCGGCCCACACGATGCTGCGCAGCTGCTCCTTGGCCAGCTCGAGTTCGTCGTTGACGATCACGTAGTCGAAAAGGCCATAGTTCTCGATCTCGCGCCGGGCGTTGTTGAAGCGCCGCTCGATGGTCGCGTCGTCGTCCGAGGCGCGGCGTTCGAGCCGCGCCCGCAGCTCTTGCAGCGAGGGCGGCAGCACGAAGACGCCGGCGGCATCGTCGCGCGCGGCCTTGATTTGGCGTGCTCCCTGGTAATCGACGTCGAAGACCAGCCCTCGATGGCCCTCGCGGCGGCAACGCTCGATCTCGCTCAGCGCAGTGCCATAGAGGTTACCGTGGACCTCGGCCCACTCGGCGAAGGCCCCCTGGGCGACCAGCTCCGAGAAGCGGGCCTGATCCACAAAGTGGTAGTCGCGTCCATCGACCTCGCCTTCGCGCGGCTTGCGCGTGGTGTGGGACACCGAAAACGTGAGGTCCTGGAAATGTTCCAGCAAGTCGCGGGTGAGGGTGGTCTTGCCGGCACCCGACGGCGACGAAATGATCAGCAGCAGCAGATCGTCATCCATCCAGGCAGCCTAGAGCGCCGAGCTTTTTGAGACCACCGTAATTTCGCGAGGCAGGGCGGGTTCAGCGTTCCATTGCGGTGCCGCAGGTGTGGCTGTGCTTACTTCAAGGCGCCGTCGCGCTCTCGCGCGCCGGCTAAATCCGCGAATTTGCGGTGTTTTTAAGTCGGTCCGCGCCCAGGCGCATAAGCTTCGTGATTCCACACGACGATCGCCCAGGGGCCGGGTTCTCGCGTCAGAGAATATTCTGCACCTGCTCGCGGATGCGCTCGAGTTCGGCTTTCAGCTCCAACACGCAGCCGGTGAGTTCGACTTCCGAGATCTTCGAGCCGGTCGTATTCACCTCGCGGACCATTTCCTGGAGCAGAAACTCCAGGCGCCGGCCTACGGGCTCGGCGCCAGCGCGCAGCAACTCGCCAAATTGCTGCAAGTGGCTGGCCAGCCGGGTCAGCTCTTCGCTGACGTCGCTGCGGTCGGCCAGCAGCGCAAGCTCCTGCTCGAGGCGGGCGGGATCGGGGCTGATGGCGCTGGGTTGCAGCAGTCGCTCGAGGCGGCTGCGCAGCCGCTCGCGGGCCCTGTCTCCGAGGTCTCCGCTGTGGGCCTCGAGCTTCGCCACCGTGGCACCGAGGGACGCGATGCGCGCCTGCAGGTCGGCTTCCAGCGCCGCTCCCTCCGTCGCCCGCATCGCCATGAGATCGTCGGCCGCCGCGGCCCCGGCTGCGGCCAGGGCGGCTCCCATGGCTTCGCTTCGCTCGCCTTCATGGACCGTGAACAGATCGGGAACCAGCGACAGCAGCGATAGGGGCAGGGGCTGGGAGGGATCGATCTCGTCGCGCAGCTCCTTGAGCGCCATCAGGGCGGCCCGAGCGCGGCCCCGGTCCAGGCTGAGCGTGCCCGGGACACCGCCCTCCAGGCGCGCCGTGGCCTCCACACGGCCCCTTAGCAGGCGTTTGCGCAGCACCTCGTCCAGCGGGCCGGCGTGGTCCAGCAGGGGTGGGGGCAGCCGCAGGCGCACGTCCAGGAAGCGCGCGTTGACGGCCCGCAGCTCGACGCTCAGCGTGGCCTCTTCGAGCTGTGCACTGCCGCGCCCGTAGCCCGTCATGCTCAGCACGGCGCTTCTCCTACGCCGCTGCGCTTGCGACCGTTGGAGCTTTGACGCGTGCCGTGCTCGAAGCGCACCGGGATACCGGCTCTCAGCTCAAGCGCCGGCGGCTCTTGATTTGCTCCATCACCCGCTCGTACTCCACCTCGAAGTCCGAGGTGCCCTCCTGCAGGTTCTTGATCTTGGAGCGCACTTCGCGATCGAGTTCGTTTTCCACGTCCATGTGCTTGCGCAGGATCGGAGTGAGCTTGCGCCGCAGCTCGGCGTCTTCGGCGTAGATCTCGGCGACGTTGTGGCTGTGGAAGAGGATGTTGAGGATCTGCTCCAGCAGATAGGGCAGCACGTCGTCGTGGCCGGGCGCGCCGCGCTCCTTGGCTACCTGCGACTTCATCTTTCCAAGATGGCTGTAGCCCAGGCCCCGGATTTCCATCCGATTTTTGGCTTCTTCCAGGATTTCCCGGTCCAGCCGCAGGTATTCCTTCAACACGGCCTCGATGTCGAGGCGGGCTTCACTCCCATCCTCCACATCGATCTCGCCGCCCTGGTCGAGCTCGCGGATGATCTCTTCGGCGATGACTTCAATTTTTCCGCGATAAAGACGCATGATCCGTCCCTGAAAATGGGGGGCGACGCTACTTCCGCCTTCGCCCAGCGTCAATCCCTGGAATGACCGCTCTCGACCAACCCACTAAATATTTAGTGCTTCCCCTTTCGGGAATGAAGCTGCTAAGCTCCGCTCGACTTTAACCCTACCTTGGGGGGATCCAGGGCAGGGGGGAGGCCACATGCGGCACCATCGACAGGGCCGATCACAAGAGGGTTCAAAGCGCAGCAAAACAGGGCCTCTGACGCCGCCGGCGATGCGGGCCGCGTTGCGACGTGGTGGGCCATTTGGAGCGCTCGAATCTGCGGAACTCGATCAGATCGTCGAGAGCGCCAACGCGCGCGAGTTCATCCGCCGAAAACCTTTGTTCATCGAAGGGGCGACTGCGAGCGATCTCTTCGTACTGGCCAGTGGTCGCGTGCGCGTCGTGCGCGGTCACGACGGCGATCGACTGCTCACCGTCGCCTATCGGGTGGCCGGTGATCTGGTGGGCGAGACCGCCCTGGCCGACGGTCGCACCTACCGCACCTCCGCGTCGGCGACCGAGCCCGTCGTGGCGGTGGCGGTGCCGATGCGCGTGGTGCGGCGGCTGCTGCGCGAGCACGCTGGTTTCGCCGACCGCATGATGCGCTTGATGGTCGAGCGGCGACTCGACGCCGAAGGCCGCATCGAAAGCCTCTTGTCGCGCTCGGTGGAATCTCGCGTCAGCGAATTTTTGATCGACGCCTCCCAGCGCCATGGCGTGCCCGACCCACGGGGGCTGCTGATCGCCGTGCGCTACACGCACCAGGAGATCGCTGACTACGTCGGTTCGACGCGGGAGACTGTTACGCTCAGTCTCGGCGAGCTGAAACGCCGCAAACTGATCGTCACAGATCACCGCCGCATCGTGATTACCAAGCTCGGGGCGCTCGAAAAGTTGGTGTAGCGCGCAGGGGCGGGGGCCGCATGGGCCGCTAGCCCGGCTCGGTCGGTGGGCCCGATCGGCGGGATTGCTTGAGGTGACAGAAATTGCCAGGGCGTCTGCGCTGAACGCTCGCCCTGCCGGTGCCTTTCGGCGAGCGAAACACCGCCACTGCCTGTTGGTACGCCCTGTTCGCCAGCCAACGAGGGGCGGCATTTCAACCTGCCGAAGTCGTCTGCACGAAGCTCTCGATGCCGTCCTTCTCGATGCCTTCCAGCGTTCGGTCGAGTGCTGCCCGCGCCAAATCATAGCGGCTCCAGCTCCTGCCCGCCGCGTTGAATATACATCTGAACCTGTCGTACTCGCAGTACAGCGACGTGTCGGGATCCCCACAACGCTCGCCGCCCATCTTCCACACGAACATGACGCGGCTCGACAAATCTTCGGCAGTTAATACGAGTCTCTCAGGGCCTACCGAAAGTCTACAGTTCTGCCAATGGATGACACGACGGTGCTTACAGCACTGACTTAGTCCGCCACCGGCACGCACCGTCGTCTCTGGCTTCGCGATCCCGCCACCTTACAGCGCGGTGGAGCTTGGTCGGGTACCTTTCGAGCAGGGAGGCGCGGTGCGCTTGCGCCTCTTCCCCCATCACTGCGGGATAAACCGCCCATGCAGCACCAAATCCGCACCAAGGACTGCGCAAACCGTCGGCGCTAGCCCCTAAACAAGCGCATGTGGAGGATGAGCTGCGCAAAGATGTTGTGAATCAGCGGTTTGCGAAAAGCGCAGGCGCACCCGGAGGTGCGTTGAGCATTTTCGCAATGTCCTTCGTCGATTCGCCACGCCGAGGGCCGCCGATCGCTCTCCGAGTTTTACCCAGAACTACCGATACAGGTGACTAGTCATGTGGGGCGTGAAGCCGATGACTGTGATCGGGCAGTTGGTGGTGAAGAACTTCGCCCGCCAGTAGGCCGAAGCTGGTCGGCCGGCACGGTGCATATCTTGACCTTGGAGTTGTCCAGGGTGGGTGCGCCGGTGGTGTTGTTGCGGGGCTACTGGCGAAGGCGGCATTTGATGCCTCCTGTTTCAGCTCCCCGCGTCGTCGCGATCCTGAATCGCCGCCAGCAGCTCGGCTTCGGCGCAGAGCACGTCATCGACGACCGCCCTGCCGTGGCATTTCCAGATGTTGGAGCGGTGCTGCAGCACGTCCACTTCGATCATCAGGCGGTCACCCGGCGTGATTGGATGGCGAAATTTGGCTTTGTCGATGCCCGCGAAGACGAAAAGCTGGCTGGCCGGGTCGATGGCGTCGGAGGCGAAGGCCAGCACGCACATCAGCTGGGCCATCGCCTCCAGACTCAGTACCGCAGGGAAGATCGGGGCGCCGGGGAAGTGCCCCGGAAAAAAGGGCTCGTTGTAGCTGACGCACTTCAGGGCCCGCGCGGCCTTGCGCGGCGACAGCTCGATGACCCGATCGATGAGCAGGAAGGGCGAGCGGTGGGGAAGGATCCGGAGGATCTTGTTGATGTCGAAATTCACGCGGCCTCCGGGCTAGACCCGGGGCGCGCGGGTGCCCCGGGGTTACTTCTTCTTGCTCGCCTTCTTTGAACTCTTCGCCTTGGCGTCCGAGGGGCCTTTGCCCTCTCCCGCATTGTAGCGCTGAATCAGGAGGTCGGTCAGGTCGTAGCTGGAGGGCACGTAAACGACGCCCCCCTCGTTGCGTTCCACCACCAGCGAGTAGCCCTCTTTTTGACCCAGGTGCTTCACGATGCGCTGCATGCGTTCGAGGATGTGCTGGGTGAGTTCGCCCTCCTTGGCGGCCAGCTCGCGCTGGAAGTCGACGTAGGTGGATTGCAGGGCCGCGAACTTCTTCTGGTACTCCTCGAACTTCTTCGCGAGCACTTCCTTGGAGAGCACGTTTTGCTGCTTTTCCAGGCTTTCCTTCATCGTACGCAGCTCGTTTTGCTGCTTGTCGAGGGTCTTTTGGCGCGCCTCGAAGAGCTTCTTCAGCTTTGCCTTGGCGGCCCGGCCGTCCTCGGTCTCATGCAGGGCCCGCTGCATGTCGACCACGCCGATCTTGCCCTGCGCCGATACCGGGCCGGCCACGGCGGCCGTGGTTGCGAGGGAGAGGGCGGCGACTGCGAACGCCTTGTGTAGCCGATTCATGCGGACTTCCTTTCCTGGGTGGGTCTCCCCGTCCGACGTGGTGTGTCGGTTCGGGCTCGCCAGAGCACCGATCGACTTGAAATGAACCTCGAAGCGCGAGCCGGCAAGTCCCGTGCGCGATTCGGGGCGGCGAAGTCTTGGCCTTTCGACCTCGAGGCGCGCACGGAGGTGGAGCGTGTCAAACCCGCGAAGTCTTGGCCTTTCAAGTCGGTCGGTGCTCTAGCAACTGGCGGGGTCGCTGGTCAAGCGCCCGGCGGTTGGACGAGAGGCTCCCGGGGTCATTCACGGGGCACTCGATTTTGGAGTGATTTCGGAGGGTTGTCCCGAGCGCGCACTCAGAAGGCGTTGCCCACGGTGAACTGGAAGGCCATGTCGTCTTCGTAGGGCTTGAGCGGAGTGAAGGGGAAGCCCCACTCGAAGCGCAGGGGTCCCAGGGGCGAAAACCAGCGAATGCCCAGACCCCAGGAGCTGCGCATGGCCGAGAGGTCGATGCCGCAGGGGTTGGTCGTCGGGTGGGGATCGGGGGCGGGTGGCTCGCACAGGGAGTCTTCCATGTTCCAGGCATTGCCCGTGTCCTGGAAGATCACGCCCTTGATGCCCACCGACTCGATGATCGGGAACTCGATCTCGAGGTTGTAGTACAGCTGCATGTTGCCGCCGATGCGGGAGCCGCGCGGATTGAGGCTCTGGAAGTCCGGGTCGTTGTAGCTGCCGCCGGTGCCCAGGCGCGGTCCGATGCTTCCCAGGTTGAAGCCGCGCAGGTCGGTGATGCCGCCCAGGAAGTAGCGCTCGAAGAGGGGCACGCCCTTGCCGTCTTTCGAGGTGATGAGGCCCCATTCCACGTTCAGCTTGCCCACGAAGGACCAGAAGAGGGGCTGATAGCCGCGGAAGTTGGCGCGGTGCTTGATGAAGTTGAGGCTCGACAGCGTCCACTCCCTGTCCGAAACCTCGGTGGAGCCGGTCGCCCAGATGCCGGAGGTGGGAAAGAGTCGGTTGTTGCGCGTGTCGTAGGAGAGCGACAGCCGCACGCTGCTGGTCACGCCGGAGCGGAAGAGGTTGCGGATGGGCACGACCTGGAAGCGGTTGAAGTCCTGGCCCGCGGCGCCAAAGGCGCCTCCCGTGGCTGGCGTGATCTCGGTGTATTCGAGGCGGTAGTTGAGGAAGATGCGCAGGTCTTCGTCGATAAAGTAGAGCGGATGGCCGAAGGTGAGATTGCCGCCGGTGGAGTCGCGGTTGAAGTCCGCCTGCTGCCTGAGCATCTTGTTGAGCTCGACGGCCATCGTCCAGTCGCTGCTGTAGAGGTAGGGCTCCACGAAGCGCACCTGGGCCATCTGCCGGATGCCAGATAGCTGCAAATTGAAGCTTAGCGACTGGCCGCGACCGAAGAGGTTTTCCTGCTGGATCTGGCCGGTGAGCAGGAAGTTTTCCTGGGAGGAGAAGCCGGCGCCGAGCTGGAAGGTTCCGGTCGGCCGTTCGACGACTTCGTAGTTGAGGATGATGCGGTCGGGCGTCTGGGCATCCTGCTCGGAGATCTCGACCGATTCGAAGTAACCCAGGGACATCATGCGGTCCTTGGAGCGCTCCACCAGGCTCTGGCTGTAGAGCTGGCCCTCGACCAGTCGGGCCTCGCGGCGCAGGACTTCGTCCCGCGTCTTGTTGTTGCCCTTGATGTTCATGCGCTGGATGTAGACCAGCGGCCCGCGCCGCACGCTGACGTAGACGTTGACGATGCGGGTGTCGGGGTTGAGATCGGTCTGCGGCGTGACGTCGACGCGCGCGTAGCCGCGGTCGCGGTAGTAGCGGGTGATGTCTTGCAGGTTCTGGGCGATGATCGAGCGGCTGAACCAGTCGCCGGGGTTGAGCTCGACCCACTCGCGCAGCTGCTTGCGCCCCGGCAGAGGTTCGATGTCGTGGCCGGCCTCGTCGGTTTCGCCGACCTTCACGCGCCCCACCCGGAAACGCGGGCCTTCGGTAATCGGGATCGTGATGTCGATGTAGTGGCGGTCGGGGGTCAGCTCGATGCGCGGCTCGGCCAGCTGTACCGTCAGGTAGCCGAAGTCGTAGTAATACGCCTGCAGCATCGTGAGATCCTGATCGAAGACCTCCTTGCGGTAGGTGTCGCCGGAACTCAGGAACGACAGCGCTCCGGTCTCGCTGGTCTGCATGATGGAGCGCAGCTCGTCGGCTTCGATGTTCTCGTTGCCGATGAAGCGGATGCGGCGGACGGTGACCTCGTCGCCCTCGTCGATCACGAAGCGCACCGCGACCTCGAGGTTGGGCTTGGGGTCGAGTTCGTAGTGGACGCGAGCCAGGAAGAAGCCCTTTTCGGCGTAGAGCTTTTCGATCTCGGCGACCTGCTCGCGCACCGTGGTCTCCGACAGCACGGTGCCGGCCTCGAGGGTGACCTTCTCCTCCAGGTCGCTCTTGTCGACCTCGTCGTTGCCGTCGAAGACGACCTCGCCGATGACGGGCCGCTCTTCGACGATGAAGGTTAGGTCGACGCCGCCGTCGCGCTCGCGTGCGTCGAGGGCCACGTCGCGGAAGAATCCCGTGTCCCACAGCGCCTTGACGTCTGAGGTGGCCTCGGCGTCGCTGCAGGGCACGCCCTTGCGCAGTCGGATGGTGGCCCGGATGTCATCTGCCGCCACCCGTTTCTGGCCCTTGACCGCGATCTTGAGGATGCGCTTGCCGTCGCAGACCGTCTTGGGCATGCCGGGGCCGGCGGGCTCGGCTTCGGGCGCTTGTTCAGCGTCTGGATCGGCTTCCGCGTCTGGATCGGCTTCCGCGTCTGGGTCGGCTTCCGCGTCTGGGTCGGCTTCCGCGTCTGGGTCGGCTTCGGCTTCGGCTTTCTCCGGGGAGGTCTCGGTCTCAACTTCGGCTTCGCCGGCCTGGGATGGATCCTCGGCCGGCGCTTGGGCCTCGTCGCCTACGGGCGCCTGGGCCTCGTCGCCTGCGGCTTCGCCGGCATCGTCAGGGGCCGACTGGGCCGATGCTGGCACGGCCAGCAGCAGCATGGTTGCGAACACCACGACCGCCGGCCCGGTTCGATGACGCCGATAGCGGTCCGATGATGCGCCCATGTCGAGTGGCATGCGGCGGCCCGCACGGTTTCGTTTCGATCGTCCGGCCAAGACCCCGAAAAAGCCTCGCGCCCTATAGCTTTGCCGCCCCCGGGGGTCAAGCTCGGAGCGCCCTGTGCACGGGTGCGCAGCTCGTGGCTTCCGGTGCTCCGACGCGGCCTCCTCGGGCGGCGTTTTCGGCGGCTGGCTGGGCCCTTCAGGAGCCATTCCGGCGCGGGGACTTTTCATCACTGTCGATGCGCCCGTCACGCATGTGCACCACGCGCGGCATCTGCCCGGCGAGTTCGCGGCTGTGGGTGACCACCAGGAAGGTGGTGCCCCGGTTTTCGTTGAGCCCGAAGAGCAACTCGTGCATGGAGCGGCCGGTGGTGGTGTCGAGGTTGCCGGTCGGTTCGTCGGCCAGCACCAGGCGGGGGTTCATGACCAGCGCTCGGGCCAGGGCCACGCGCTGCTGTTCTCCGCCCGATAGCTCGCCGGGGCGGTGGGTGAGGCGCTCCTTCAGCCCCACCTCCAGCAGCAGGGCCTCGGCGCGCTCGCGCAGGGCGCCCTTGCCCTCGCCGCGGATGCGTCCGGGCATCATCACGTTCTCCAGCGCGGTGAACTCAGGCAGCAGGTGGTGGAATTGAAAGACGAAGCCGATGCTGTGGTTGCGAAAGGCCGCCAGGCGCGCGCTGGAGTAGGTCGTGACGTCGTCACCGCCGTAGAAGATCTGACCCGCCGAGGGCAGATCCAGCGTGCCCAACAGGTGCAAGAGGGTGCTCTTGCCCGCGCCCGAGGGGCCCACGATGCACAGCATCTCGCCCTCGTCCACGCGCAGATCGATGCCCTTGAGAACGGGCACCGTGCGACCTTCGTGCACGAAGCTCTTCTCCACCCCCTCGACCTTCACCAGTGGTTGATCCGGCATGACACTCATTCGTAGCGAAGGGCGTTGACCGGACGCAGGCGACTGGCCAGCAGGGCGGGATAGACGGTCACCAGCAGGCAGACGACCACTGCGGCGAGCCCTGTGAACGCAAATTCAGTGATGTCCACGTGCACCGGCAGGCGGTCGATATAGTACACCTCGGGGTTCATGCGAATCCCGAAGTGCTCGGCGGCGAAGCAGGCCATGTAGCCGAGGAATAGGCCCAGGGCGGCGCCCAGCATCCCGATGAGTCCGCCTTCGACGATGAAGACCGAGACGATCGAGCGATCCGAGGTACCCATGGCCTTCAGGATTGCCACCTCGCGGCCCTTCTCCTGCACCATCAGTGTCAACGTGCCGGCGATGCAGAAGCTGGCCACCAGGATCGCGATTCCCAGGGCCACGAACATGGCGAGCTTTTCGAGGGCCAGGGCACCGAAGAGACGGCGGTTGAGTTCCTGCCAGTCGCGCACGCGAACTTCCTGGCGGCCCACCGCCGCCGTGATCGCCTGCGCGGTGGCCGGTGCCCGCTCGATGTCGGCCACTCGCACCTCGACCCCGCTGATGCCTTCACCGATGCCGAGGAAGCGTTGGGCCTGGGGCAGCGATACGTACGTGAACTTCATATCGTACTCGTACATGCCGCTGTAGAAGATCCCGGCCACGCGAAACGGGCGCGACTTGGGCATCGGGCCCGAGGGACCGAGCGCGCCCAGGGGGGCGACCACGTTGACCTCGTCGCCCACGTACAGTCGCAGGGCGCGCGCCAGCTCCTGTCCGATGACGATGCCCGGCAAGATGTCCCTGGGTGGCGCATCAGGGGCGGCCTGGGGCTTGGCGTCGCGAAGGAAATCTTCGAGCTTGGCGATGCGGCGCTCGAGGTCGCGGCGTTCGGCTTCGAGGGTCGGGCCCTGGGGGCCTTCGGGGCTTGCTTCGGCGGGCTCTTTCGCCAGGGCAGGGCCGACGCCAGCGTCGCGGGCTGGGGTGGCGCCCGCATCGGCGGCCGGCGGCAGGGGATCGGGCGGCTCGGCGCGGGTGTCCTGGCGACGCAGGCGACTGCCGAGCAAGGAGAAGGGATCGCGCACCACGTCCGGAGGCAGGTCGAGCAGCTTTTCCGGATGGCTGAGATATTCGAGGCGACCGCTTTTGAGGTTGTTGGGCAGTTCGTTGACCTGGCCGATGCTCTCGGGGTCGATGCCGCGCAGCACCGCCGTGGCGAGGTTGGAGGCGCTCGAGAGCATCACCTCGCCGTTGATGTAGGGGGCGGCGCCGCTTACGCCGGGCACGCGCCGAACCGCGGTGAGCGTGGGTGACCAGTCCTCGATCTGGCCGTGCTCGCGGTCGACGACGATGTGGGCGTTGTTGCCGAGGATCTTGCGCTTGAGGTCGTGGCGAAAGCCGCCCATCACCGACAGCGTGGTCGTCAGCGCCATGCAGGAGACGGTGACCGCTCCCACCGACAACATACTGATGACCGCCAGAAAGCCGCTCTTCTTCGAGCGCAGGTGACGGGCGGCCACCAGTGATTCGAAGCCGAAGGCCTCCACCAGGTTCAGCAGCAGCGGCATCAGCCGCACCATCAGCCTGAGGGCGCCCGCGGTGCTCAGCAGGTGGCGCAGGGCCGGCGGTCCGACCTGGGAGAGGTCGCCTCCGGGGGGGCGCGCCGGCAGCGCGTACAGCGCCCAGCCCACGAGCAGCACCAGCGTGACGTCGACGAACAGCCAGATCACGCGCCGGGCCGTCGGTGCCAGCAGGCGGAAGCTGGCGATGGCGGCACCGAGCGACAATACGCCACCGATCGAGGTGGCCCCGATGCTGGTGGTGACCCAGGCCTCGCGGCCGGTCGGCACCACCAACCCGACACCGTCGCCGAGCATGGCGGCCACGGACGGATGCACGAAGGCTGCGATTGCACTGGCGGCGCCCAGGCTGTGCAGTACGCCTGCGCCACCCAGTAGCATCAAGCGGCCCCGGCCCAGGCTCCGGCGCGGTCGCAGCAGTTGCTGCATGGTGGTGGCGATACCGAGCAGACACAGCAGCGACAGACTGCCGACAGCCGTCCCAATAAGCAGCGCGGCCAGCTCTGGGTCGTTGAGCGCGCGGCGCGCCAGCGACTCATGACCGGCGCCGGCCACCGCCTGGGCGGCAAGCAGCGCCGGTGCGAGCACGGCGTAGGTGCCAGAGATCCGGCCAATACCCGGGTCGCGTGCCTTCATTATTTCTCCGGCTTCAGCAGCGGAAACAGCAGCACGTCGCGGATCGACGGCTGTCCGCACAGCAACATCACCACCCGGTCAACGCCGATGCCGAGCCCCGCCGTCGGTGGCATGCCGTGCTGCAGCGCACGGATGTAGTCGGCATCGAACTCCATGGCCTCTTCGTCGCCGCGCTCGCGATCGGCCATCTGCTGATGAAAGCGCTCGGCCTGGTCGTCGGGATCGTTGAGTTCGCTGAAGGCATTGGCGATCTCGCGCTCTTCGATGAAGAGTTCGAAGCGGTCGACGAAGCGCTCGTCCTCGTCGTTGCGCCGGGCCAGCGGCGAGACCTCCACCGGATGCTCGGTGACGAAGACGGGTAGGGCTTTTTCGCCGTCGGCGTTGCGGTAAAGCGCCGACAGCTGGGGTTCGGCCAGGTGCTCGAAGAGCACGGAGATGCGCGCCCCGTAGCTTTGGCAGTGCGACAACGCGGCGCGTAGGGCATCGTCCAGCTCTGACATCACCGCATCACAGGCCTGCTTCAGCGCGGGCGCTTCGTGCACGATCTGCGCCGACAGGGCCTGGGCCAGCCGGGCCTCGGGGCCGTCGGGGCGCTCGACGTCCAGGGAGGCCACGATCGCCTCGCGCATGGTCACGCGCGCGAAGTCCGCCTGCAGATCCACGCTGCGCTCTTCGCTCAGCTCCGGAAAGTGCTCGCGCACGGCGGCGTCGCAGTCGCGCAGCAGCGCTTCGGTCAGATCCATCAGGTCTTCGTAGGTCGCATAGGCCTGATACAGCTCGATGAGCGTAAACTCGGGGTTGTGGCGCGTGCTGACCCCTTCGTTGCGAAAGGTGCGCGCCACCTCGAAGACGCGGTCGAGGCCGCCCACCACCAGGCGCTTGAGGTAGAGTTCGGGCGCCACCCGCAGGTACAGCGGAATGTCGAGGGCGTTGTGGTGGGTGCGAAAGGGCCGCGCCGTGGCCCCGCCGAGCAGCGAGTGCAGGATCGGCGTCTCCACCTCCATGAAGTCGCGCGCCTCGAGAAAGTGCCGCATGCGCGAGACGATCAGGCTGCGCGCCCGAAACACCTGCGCGGCTGCCGGATTGGCGAAGAGGTCCACGTAGCGCTCGCGGTAGCGCTTTTCGACGTCGCTGAGCCCGTGCCACTTGTCGGGAGGCGGCAAAAGGGCCTTGGAGAGGTGCTCGTAGTGGGTGGCCTTGACCGTCAGCGCGCCGGTGCGGGTGCGCAGCAGGGGGCCGCGCACGGCCACGTGGTCGGCGAGATCGACGGTCTTGTATTCGGCGGCTTGGGCTTCTGAGAGCAAGTCCGGACGCACCAGGGCCTGGGCGTTGCCGTGGGGCGTCTTGATCACCAGGAAGGGGCCGCGCTTGGCGATCACGCGACCGTAGAGCGGGTAGCTCCGCGCGTCCTCGGGTAGCTCGCCCTCCATGGGCAGGGCGGCGCAGCGCTCGGGGTCGTTGGCGATTGCCACCACCTCGCGCCGGGCCTCTTCGTCGGCCTCGAAGCCGTTGGGGAAGGGACGACCCCCGGCCTCCATCAGCTTCTCCACGTGCCGCCTGCGCGCGGCGATCAGCTCGTCCTCGCTAGCCACTTTGCTGCTCTCCTGGCCGCCTTCGGCCCTTGCCGCGACCGCGCATCCTCTGGAGGCCGCCAGCTGCGGCTCCCCTTCTGAGCCCGAAGCCGCGGCGATGCAAGCCTTCTGTGGCCCCTCGGCTAGCTCGACTCGGCATCCGCGCTCTCCCGCTCCGCTGCCGCCTTGAGCAAATAGGCTTCGATAAAGGCATCGAGGTCGCCGTCCAGTACGGCGCCGCTGTCGGTGGCTTTGTGGTCGGTGCGCTCGTCCTTGACCATGGTGTAGGGGTGCAGGGTGTAGGTGCGGACCTGGGAGCCGAAGGCGATCGCCAGCTGATTGCTGGTGTAGTTCGAGGCGAACTCCGCCTCCCGCTCCTGTCGCTGCTTCTCGTAGAGCCGCCCGCGCAGCATCTTCATGGCGGTCGAGCGGTTTTTGTGCTGGGAGCGCTCGGCCTGGCAGCTGACCACGATGCCGGAGGGCAGGTGGGTCAGGCGGATGGCCGACTCGGTGCGGTTGACGTGCTGGCCGCCGGCGCCGCTGGCGCGGAAGGTGTCGACGCGCAGGTCTTCGGGTTTGATCTCGATGGTGTCGTCGTCTTCGCCCAGGTCGGGCACCACGAAGACCGCCGCGAAGGCCGTGTGGCGTCGGGCGGCGGCGTCGAATGGGCTGATCCGGATCAATCGGTGGACGCCGTTTTCGGCGCGCAAAAAGCCGTAGGCCAGCGGACCTGAGACGGTGAATGAAACGTCCTTGATGCCCGCCTCGTCGCCAGGCTGATGGCTGACGATCTCGGTCTTGAAGCCCTTGCGCTCGCAGAAGCGCAGGTACATCCGCATCAGCATCTCGGCCCAGTCCTGGGCATCGACGCCGCCAGCGCCCGGATTGATCGAGACGATGGCGTCGGCCCGATCCTGCTCACCGCTGAGCATGCGCTGCAGCTCCAGCTCGCGCACCCGGGCGTCGAGTTCTGGCAACTGCTGGCCCAGCTCCTGCACCAGGGCTTCGTCCTCGTCGGCCAGCGCCAACTCCAGCAGCTCCTCGAGCTCGGTCACCTCGGAGTTGAGGCTCTCGAAGCGCTTGACCGTCTCCTCGAGTCCCGCGCGCTGGCTCAATATGGCGCGGGCAGCATCCGGGTCATCCCAGAAACCCTCGCGTAAACTCTGGTCATCGAAGCCGTCGATCTGACGCTTTAGGCCATCGACGTCAAAGATACCTCCCCAGCATCGATAGACGCTGAGTGAGATCCTGCAGGTTTTGGCGAATCTCGGACGGGGCTGTGGTCATGGCTGTGTGGGGGCGCGCGCTTTGGGGGTTGGGGGCGACGCGCCGGCAGCAGCGCTAGCGCGACGGCCCCGGGGTGTCAATCGATTTGCACCCGCGCGCCCGGTCGAGACAGGGCTGGCCCCTCAGCTGGTGCGGCGCTTGGCCAGCAACTTTTCGTAGAGCACGGGGCCGAGGCTGTCGACCATCAGCCGCTCCACCGTGGCCTCGACCGCCTGTCGCCCCTGGTCGGAGTCGAAGACGAAACGGATGCCCATGCCCGGGGGCTGGGCGGCGTCGGCCTGCTCGGGGGTCACCGTCCATTGCACGCGTCCGGCGAGGATCAGCGGATCCTCCAGGGCGGGCACTCCCAGCTTGAAGATGAAGTCGGTGCCCACCGCCAGCGGCTTCTCCGTCTGGATGAAGGTGCCGCCACGGCCGATGTTTTTTGTATAGTCGGCGAAAAAGGAATTCAGCCGCTTGTATTCAACGCGCAACTCGATGGGCGCGCGCGCTTCGATGCGCCGGTCGCCGGATGCTATCGCTGCCGGCGCCGAAATTCGGTCGCGTGTGTCGTCGCCATCGGACACCCCGCAAGATTAGCTCGGAATAGGGGGTAATTCCCACGACGATCGTGATCTCCGTCACCTCTTTTGGGTCATTTTGCCTGCTCCATGAAGCCCGCCGGGTGTCCGAGAGCTTGGGCTGTCCCAACCGCGATACCGAGCCGTCTCCGGCCCGCCCGTACATTACCCGATAATTCGTGGCACTTCCCCAGGTTCGGGTGTATCAATAGGTTCGCTGGATCGCGCGTCAGGGTGGGCATTGCCACATCAGCTGCGCTCGAACAGCAGGCCGAGAATCGGCCGTTGCGCTGAGGGAAGAAGGGGATACCTGACATGAGCAGTTCATCCACAAAGCCGGAGCCGTCGCGGGCGCTTCTGGAGTCCGTCGGAGACCCGGAGGCGAGCGGGGAAATCGAGGCGCCGCGGGCCGTAGAGCACGAAGCCAGCGGCCAATACGCGATCGGGGAGAGCGGTGCGAGCGCGGGGGCTTTGCGCGCCGTCGACGATGGTAGAACCACCGAACTCCACATCGACCAGATTTTGGCCATGGAGTCGGTGGGACCCAGGCCCCCCGCCGGGGCCGGCGCCCGGACCGAGCCGCCTCCGCCCCCGGCCGGCAGGGCCCCGGTCGCTGCGTCGCACCGGGCATCCACCGTACACGACGGCGTCGCGGACGACGATGATAACGGCGAGGTGCACGATCCAGGGCTCGCGGAGTTGGTCAGCACCTTGCCTCCCACCATGATGGACGAGGGGGCGGACGGGGATTTCGAACGGGCGGAGCTCGAGCTGGAGGATCTCAGCTTGCGCCTGGACAATCCTTTCGCGGCTTCGGCGCTGGTACCCGCGCCGCCAGCGCCTCGCCCATGGGGCAAGATCGCGGCGGGCGTCGGTGCCGTGCTGGCGCTGGCGGCGGCTGCGAGCTTTCTGATCACTCGGCCGGAGCCGGGCCAGGACGACGGGGTGGCCGCCGCTGCGAGTGTGGCACCCATGGCCGCGGTGCCAGGGCCGGCGCTGGTTCCCGAGCCCAGCGCTCCGCCGCCCCCGGCGGAGCCGCAAGCAGCCACCGAGCCCGGCGCGGCCGTCGTCGCGCAGCCAGAATTCTCCGAGCCCGCCGCAGCCGCCATGGTCGTGGCGGCGCCCGCGGCGGCCGAACCCGCGGCCGCCCCTGTGCCGGCTCCCGTGCCGGCTCCCGTGCCGGTTCCCGCAGCGGAGGCCGCCGCGCCTCCCGTCCCCGAGCCGGTCGCGGCGCAGCCGGCCAATGCGGCTCCGGTCCCCACGCCGACGCCAGCGGTGGCCGAGGTCGCTCCCGAGTCCGCCGCCGAGGTTGCTGCCGCGGCCGTCACCGAGGTGGCGAACGAGACCGCCCCTGAGCCCACCGTCGTCGTCGCCGCGGAGCCGAGCGCCGAAGTGGCAGAGGCACCAGCCCCAGCGGCCGCGCCGGCAGCAAACCTGCCCCAGCAGCCCACCCGCCAGCAGGTCGTCGACAGCTTCGAGAAGCTGCGCCCGGTGCTCTCCCAGTGCGCGGCCGGTCAGCACGGCATCCTGAAGGTCAGCATCGCCGTCGCCAGCAGCGGTCGCGTGACCCAGGCCTTGGTGGACGGGGTCTTCCGCGGCACTCCGGCGGGGTCGTGCATGGCGCGGGAGTTGCGCAAGGCGCGCTTCGAGCCCTTCTCCACGCCGAAGTTCCAGGTGACCTATCCGATGCCGCTATGAGGGCGGACGCTGGGAGGCCGCCGCCTTGGCGGTGACGTACGGGTTCGCGACAGCGGCGCGAGCGCGTGAAATGGGTGGGCGCGATCTGGCATTGCCGAATCGTGGTCCGTCATTTAGTCTCCCCCTCCCCCGCGACGGGTCATTCGACCATGGTAGATACAACCGAAAGTACGACAGCCGAAGGGGCGGCGGCTGGCGCCGACTCGAGCGAGAGCGCAGCCGCTGCGCCGCTCATTGCGCCCCCCGCAGCGCAACCTGAGACCGCCAGCCCCGCAGAAGCAGCCGCAAGCGACACCGCATCGGGTGTGGATGCGGGCAATGCGGCAGCGGTCCCCACAGCCGGGGCTCCTGCAGCCAGCGCCGTCGAGTCAGCTGAAACCGCTGCTCCGGAGGCGACTGACGAGGGGGCACCCGCGCCCGAAGTCGCGCCAGAGGCGGCGGCCAGCGATGGGGCCGAGGGCCAGGCGGCCACTGGCGGCGAATCGGACAAGCCCAAGCGCAAGCGTCGGCGTCGTCGCAAGAGGAAGGACGGCGTCGAGGGTGAGGCGACCGCGGAGGTCGGCGAGGCCAGCGCTGCGGGAGAACTCAGCGCGGAGGGCAAGGGCAAGAAGAAGGATGCGGCTGCCGTGCCGTTCCTGCGTTTCTTCACCGGAGCCCAGGCTGGCCGCAAGCATGGCTTCGCCGTCGGTGAGGTGACGGCGGGACGGGTCAGCCGCATCGAGGGCGGCGCCATCGTCGTCGATCTCTTCGGCAAGGCCCTGGCCGTGGCCGATGAGTTCGAGCCGCGCGAGGTGCCACCGGCTCCCGCGCCGCAGGCGCCGGTCGAGGCCGCAGAGGGGGCTTCGGAGGCTTCGGATACCGCCGCCGGATCGTCAGTCCAGGCTTCCGCGGGCGCCGCCGAGGCCGCTGCTGGCGAGGCCGATGTCGCAGAAGCGGCACCGGAGGCACCCACGGACGCGACCGCCGAACCCGAGGCTGCGTTGGAGCCGGAGCTTGCCGACGCTGCTGAAGCTGTAGCCACAGCTGCAACCGAGGCGGCAGAGGCCGCGACCGTTCAGGCCGAGGTGGCACCGGAAGCCCCCGATGCGGAAGCATCTGCCACGATCGAAGAGCCGGCCGAAGCTGGCGCCGAGGTCGAGGCGTCCGAGGCGTCCGAGGCCAGCGAAGAGCCAGCGGAGGCTCAGGCCGCCGAAGCTGCCGAAGCGGGGGGCATCGCGACCTCCGGGGCCCCGCTCACGCCAGCGCCGGTGGTGCCCGAGGACCTGCCACGTCCGGAGGCACCCAGCATGGGTGCCATCTTCCGTGGTCGCATCGGCGCCATCTCCGAGAGCGGCCACATCGCCATCGTCAACCGCAACATTGACCGCCAAGCGGTCAAGGCGCAGCTCGAGCGCTACCGCGTCGAACGGCGCCGTGTCGAAGGCGTCGTCTACGGGTTCAACCGTGGTGGCTTCGACGTGTTGGTCGCCGGCATCCGGGCCTTCTGTCCGGCCACGGCGATGTCGCTGGGTGATATCGACGACCCCAACGAATACGTCGGCAAGAAGTACGAATTTCTGCTGCCCAGTTCCCAGAGCGGTGGCAAGAACATCATCGTCAGTCGCCGCTCGATCCTCGAGCGCCTGCAGCGCAAGCAGGCCCGTGAGTTGCTGCGTTCGCTCGAGCCCGGCCAGCGCCTCAAGGGCAAGGTCACCCACGTGCGCGAGTTCGGCGTCTTCGTGGACATCGGCGGCGTCGAGGGCCTCGTGCATCAGAGCGAGCTGTCCTACGCACACGGCACCAAGCCCGCCGACATTTGCAGCGCGGGCGACGAGCTCGAGGTGCAGGTGCTGAAGGTCGGCGGCGAGCCGAAAAAGTCCGAAGGGGGAGGGCGCCGCGATCGCACTCCGCGCGTCAGCCTCTCGGTCAAGGCGCTGCAGCCCGATCCCTGGCAGGAGCACGCCGAGCTGCTGCGCGAGGGCAGCGTGCGCGAGGGCAAGGTCACCCGCACCACGGAGTTCGGTGCTTTCATCGAGCTCGCTCCCAGCATCGAAGGCCTGTTGCACATCAGCGAGCTGGGGCGCGACCTGCAGCACGCCAACCAGGCGGTGCAGGAAGGCGAGGCCATCCATGTGGTGGTCGAGCGGGCCGACCGCAAAGCCCGCCGCATCTCCCTGTCGCGTTTGGGCGCGGCCGAGCTGGAAGAGTTCAAGGCCGGCAAGCTCACCGAGGTTGCTCCCCGCTTGCGGCCTGGAGCCCACCTCAAGGTCGCCGTCGACCGGATCGAGCATCGCGGGCTGGTCGTGCGCGTGCCCGGAGCCGTCGGCAAGCGCGCCCGGGGCTTCATTCCCAACAGCGAGACCGGCCACGATCGCGGTACCGACTTGCGCAAGCTCTACGCGCCCGGCACCGAGATCGAGGTCAAGGTGATCGGCTTCGATCGCGACGGTGGTCTGCGCTGTTCGCCCAAGGCGCTCGAGGTGGACGAAGAGCGCAAGGCGGTCAAGGATTACCGACGCGAGGCCGCCAAGCAGGGCTTCGGCACCTTCGGCGATCTGCTGAAGGCGAAGCTGGGTGACTAGTCACCTGGGTCGCATCTCCGGGTGCCGCATTGCGGTTGCCAGTCGAAGATCGCGATGCTACAAAGCCGGCTCACTGGGCGATTAACTCAGCGGTAGAGTGCCATCTTCACACGGTGGACGTCGCTGGTTCGACTCCAGCATCGCCCACAATGATGACGCTCCCGTCGGTATCTCCGGCGGGAGCGTCTCAGCTTACGAGGCTTTTGGCATGTCAGACGAGAGGGTGCTGCTTCAACGGGACGGGGACGTCGCCACGCTTACCATCAATCGGGAGCAGGCGCTCAACGCCCTCGATCGCGAGACGCTGGAGGCGCTATCCGACGTGCTGACACGGCTTGCCGGCGACTTGCCGCTGGCCGCGGTGATCACGGGCGCCGGCAAGCGCGCCTTTGTGGCGGGCGCCGACATCGCGGCCATGCGGGAGATGTCGGTCCAAGAAGCCACCGACTTCGCACGCCTGGGGCAGGGCGTCTTTGCTGCCATCGAGCAGCTCGCTTGCCCCGTGATCGCTGCGGTCAATGGCTTCGCCCTGGGCGGCGGCACCGAGCTGGCCCTGGCCTGTGACTTCATCTACGCCTCCGATCGAGCGCGCTTTGGTCAACCCGAAGTCAAGCTCGGTATCATCCCGGGCTTCGGCGGTACCCAGCGCTTGAGCCGCAGGGTGGGACCGGGCATGGCGCGCGAGCTGATCTACTCCGGGCGCATGATCGACGCGGCTGAAGCCCTGCGCATCGGTTTGGCCAATCGCGTCGTGCCTGCGGCCGAGCTGCTCGATGCGGTCGCCAGCACGGCGCGCGAGATCGCGGCGGTGGGGCCAGGAGCCGTGGCGGCGTCGAAGCGCGTGATCCTGGCTGGCGCCGACCTCTCCCTGGCCGAGGCCATCGAGCTCGAAGCGCGCGCCTTTGGCGAGTGTTTCGCCTGGAACGACCAGCGCGAGGGCATGGCTGCCTTCCTGGACAAGCGCGAGCCGAAGTTCACGCGCTCCTGAGCTGGAGGAGGATGGGGCATGGACGAGAAGCGAGTGATCGAGACCGACCTGGCGCCACCGGCGGTGGGTCCCTACAGCCAGGCCATCGTGGCCGGCGGCTTTGTCTTCCTCTCTGGCCAAGTTCCGCTGGATCCCGCGACCGGTCGACTGATCGAGAGCGAGGACGTGGGCGATCACGTGGCGCGCTGCTTCGAAAACCTCAAGGCCGTGCTCGAAGCGGCTGGTAGTGACCTCGATCGCGCGGTGAAGGTGACGCTCTACCTGGCCGACATCCACGACTACCGCGCCGCCAACGAGGCCTACGCACGCTATTTTGGCGAGGCGCCACCGGCGCGCGCGGCTTTTCAGGTCGCACGGCTGCCGCTCAACGCCCGCGTCGAGATCGATATGATCGCACTCGCTTGAGCGCCCAAGCCGCGAGTTTGTTGGAGTCTGGGCGTCGCGGCGTTCAGGCGTCGAACGGATCGCGCACCGTGATCGTCTGCTCGCGATCGGGGCCCACGCTCAGCAGCCATAGCGGGCAGCCGATGGCGGTCTCGATCGCTTCGATGTAACGACGGGCATTGGAGGGAAGCTGCTCGAGGGAGCGGCACTCGGTGATCGCTTCGTCCCACCCGGGGTAGCTGGCGTAGATCGGCTTGACCTCGTCGAGCCGATCGTAGGGCGGCAGCGACAGCCGCTCTCCGTCGAGTTCGTAGTGGGTGCAGAGCTTGAGTTCGCCCATACCGGTCAGCACATCGATCTTGGTCAGGGCCAGCCCGCTGAAACCATTGAGCTGGGCTGCCAGCCGCAGCGCTGGCAGGTCCAGCCAGCCGCAGCGTCGGGGCCTGCCGGTGGTGGCGCCGAATTCGGCACCCGCTTTTCGCAGCTCGTCGCCGGTCGCGTCTTCGAGCTCGGTGGGGAAGGGGCCGTTGCCCACGCGCGTTGCATAGGCCTTGCTGATGCCGACCACGGCCGAGATCGCCGTGGGCCCGATACCCGAGCCCACACAGGCACCTCCGGCCACGGTCGAAGAGCTGGTGACGAAGGGGTAGGTGCCACCGTCGATGTCCAGGAGCGCGCCCTGGGCGCCTTCCATGAGCACCCGCTTGCCCTCGCCGAGTGCGTCGCGAACGCGCGCGCCGGCGTCGCCCACCATCGAGCCAAGGGCCTGGCCGAGCTCCCGGTAGCGCGCGCAGGTCGCAGCGTGCTCGGCCTCCAGGTCGAAGGGCTGCCCCTCGAGCGCCTCGATTACGGGCACCCAGGCTTCCAGATTCGCGCGCAGCTTCATCGCAAAGCGCTCGGGCGTGCGCAGATCGCCCATGCGCAGCCCGCGCCTGGCAACCTTGTCCTCGTAGGCCGGCCCGATGCCGCGCTTGGTGGTGCCGAGGGAGCCTGCCCGCGCATCGCGCAGGGCATCGATGCGCGGGTGGTGTGGCAGCACCAAAAACGCCCGCTCCGAGACCATGAAGCGCGCCGGGTCGAAGAGCCCCTTGCTGCGCAGCACTTCGATCTCGTTCAACAGCACGGCCGGGTCGATCACCGTTCCCTGGCCGAGCACGCAGTCCTTGTCGCTGTGCAGGGCGCCCGAGGGCATCAGGTGGAAGATCTGCTGCTGGCCGTCCACCACCAGCGTATGACCGGCATTGGCGCCGCCGCCGTAGCGCACCACCTGATCGGCGTAGTGCGCGTAGATGTCGACGATCTTGCCCTTGCCTTCGTCGCCCCACTGGGCGCCCACGACCACAACCGCTCCCATAGCTCAGCCCTTTTCCTCAAAGCGACACAACTTCACGGGGCCCGCGGGGAGCATCCGTAGCAGCTTTTCCAAATACGCTGCCGACTCTGTGCCGTACACCGGCCCGTCTGTCACAGCTTCACGAGCTGAACCGAGCGCACATTCGCAAGCTCGCGCAGCTCGGTCAGAGCGTCCTGGGGCACGGCCTGATCGACGTTCCAGACCGCCAGGGCTTGCCCGTCGTCCAGGCCCACCTGCATGCGGCTGACATTGATCTCGCGCTTGCCCAGCACCGTTCCCACCGATCCGATGACGCCGGGGCGATCGTCGTTGTGCATGATCAACACGCGTCCGGTGAGATCGGCGTCCAACTCGTAGCCATCGAGGCCCACCAGCAGCGACTGCCCGGAGGCGCCGACGGTACCGGTGGCGGTGTGCAGGCCGCCTTCGCCGGAGACCGTCACGCGCACGCTGCTGGTGAAGCGGCGCGGCGTCTCTTCGCGCACCTCGATTACACGAATGCCGCGTTCCTTGGCCTCGTAGGGGGCGCTGATGGGATTGACCGGGCCCTCGAGAAAGCGCTCCAGGTAGCCCGCCAGCGCCGCGTGGGCGATCGGCTGCACGCCGAACTCTCCGGCCGCACCCGAGCAGGTCACCCGCAGCTCGCGCACGTCGATGGCCTCGAGCTGACCCAGCAGCGTGCCCAGGCGGCGCGCCACGGTGACGTAGGGGCGCAGCTGCTCGGCGGCCTCGCCGGGTAGCGACGGCACGTTGACGGCGTTGGTGATGGTGCCGTCCCGGAGATAGTCCGCAACCTGCTCGGCGATCTCGCGGGCGACCCGATCCTGCGCTTCGGCGGTGGAGGCGCCCAGGTGGGGGGTGAGCACGACGGCATCGAGGCCGAGCAGCGGGTTGTCCGCGGCCACCGGCTCCTTGGTGAAGACGTCCAGGGCCGCGCCGGCGACCTTGCCTGAAGCGATGGCGTCGGCCAGGGCCTGCTCATCGACGATGCCGCCGCGGGCCGCGTTGACGATGAGCACGCCGCGCTTGCACTTCTCGAGGGCCTCGGTGCCGATCAGGCCCTTGGTCTCGGGGGTCAGGGGCGCGTGGATGGTGATGAAGTCTGCGCGCGCGAAGAGATCGTCGAGGTTGGTCAGCTCGACGCCGAGGCTGGCGGCGCGCTCGGAGCTGATGACCGGATCGAAGGCGATGACCTTCATTTTCAGGCCCTGGGCGCGACTGGCGGCGATGCGCCCGATGTTGCCCAGGCCGATGACGCCCAGCGTCTTGCCCGAAATCTCGATGCCTTCGAAGGCAGACTTCTCCCACTTGCCCTGGCGCATGCTGGCGGTGGCCTGGGGGATCTTGCGCGCCAGCGACAACAGCAGCGAAATCGCGTGTTCGGCGGTCGTGACGGCGTTGCCGGTCGGCGTGTTCATCACAACCACGCCCCGACGGCTTGCGGCGGGCACATCCACGTTGTCGACGCCGATGCCCGCGCGGCCGATGGCGCGCAGCTGCTCGGCGTGCTCGAGCACGCGAGCGGTTACCTTCGAGCCGCTGCGAATGATCAGCCCGTCGTACTCGCCGATGACCTCGGCCAGCTCGTCCTCACTGAGCCCGGGCCGGTAGTCGAAGTCGATGTCTTCGCGGGCCTTGAGGACGTTGAGGCCAGCGTCGCTGAGCTTGTCGGAAACCAGGACTTTGCTTGTGGTCATTTCGCAGCTGGGCGGGGTCGGGGTGTGCCCGAGCCCTCTATCTGGGGTTCATGCCGAGCAGATCGGAATCAGTGGCTGCCAGGCGGGTGGGTGAGGGTGGAATTGGGTGCGCAGGCCGCGGCCCGTGGTAAGGAGTGCCGCTCGCCGGCACCCCCGAGCCGTGCCCCTCGCGGAGGAAGCATCTACCAGTGACCGCATCGGTCGAAGCATCTGGCCACCGGGCCCTTTACGGCGTGAAATTCGTCGCCGGCGATCGACTGCGACCACACGGGCTCCGTGACGTGAAAAAGGACCCGTGCCTGGTAGCATCCGGGGAAGATCGGGTCAAGGCGCAGCGTGTGCGCTGTGGCCACAAATCTCCGCTGTCGCTGCGTCATTTGTGGCGACCGCGCTGGCCGCGAGAGCCACTTCGCGGGCGCTGGCGATCGTGGCGGACGCGGGGGTGGGGTAGTGCACGATCAATCAGCAGGCCATTCGAGGAGGCCGAATGCGACTGCGTAGCATTCGGTGCTTGACCTCACGATGCGATCTGGCGTTTAAGCGCCCCGTCGCTGGCACCCGCCGGACTTCGCTTCCGCCGCGTGCCTTGACGCGCCAGCGGGTACGACCCTAGCGGTCTCGCAAAGGCTCGTACCCGACTCCCCAAGGCGCTTCGCTCATGGAGCGTCGAGCTTGTCCCGGCGCTTTGCGATCTGTATAAGCGCGCCACCCAAATAGTTCCGGTCGACTCCAGAAACGAGCACGCCCATGCAGCTATTCCCTCGTTCGCTGAACTATCTGCCGCTGGCGCTGGCCGTGGGTGCGGCCGGCCTCGGTGTCAGCGTTACCTTTGTGTTCTGGTACTACTTCTCGCCCAAGAACCTGCAGGTCGGTTACGCCCCCGAGCAGCCCGTCGATTACAGCCACAAGCTGCACGCTGGCGACCTCGGGATCGACTGTCGCTACTGCCACGCCAACGTCGAGCGTTCGCAGGAGGCGATGGTGCCCCCGACCCAGACCTGCATGGGCTGCCACTCCATCGTCAAGAAGGACTCGCCCAAGCTGGCCGCCCTTCGCGACAGCTGGGACAGTGGCAACCCGGTGCAGTGGGTGCGCGTGCACAAGTTGCCCGACCACGTCTTCTTTGACCACAGCGCGCACCTGGCGGTCGGCGTGGGCTGCGTGAGCTGCCACGGGCGGGTCGACCAGATGGATGTGGTTCGGCTCGAGGAGCCGATCAGCATGGGCTGGTGCCTGGATTGCCACCGCGATCCGCAGGCACGCCTGAGGCCCAAGGATCAGATCACCAACATGACCTGGTCGGGTGGTGACGGCGAGCTTGCGCTAGCCGAGGTCAACCCACCGGAGCACTGCTCGGGGTGCCACCGATGAGTGATTCCATGAACAAGGAAAAACCCTCCCGTTCGGGCAGCAAGATCTTCTGGCGTAGCCTGGAGGAAAAGGCGCAGGCCACGAGCACCGAAGTCGGTTCCGATGTCGTCAAGGCGACGATCGGGCTTGGCGAACTCAACCGCCTCAACCGCCGTAACTTTCTCACCCTCAGCGGAGCCATCGGCACCCTGGCGGGCATCGAGGGCTGCATTCGACGCCCGGCGGAGAAGATCCTGCCCTACAGCCAGACGCCTGCGGACGTGAACCCGGGCGAGGCGCTGCACTACGCCACGGTGCTGCGACGGCGCGAGGAGTCGGTGGGCATCTTGGCCACCTGCTACGAAGGCCGCCCCACCAAACTCGAGGGCAATCCAGATCACCCGACCTCCCAGGGTGGCACCGATCTGCTGCTGCAGGCTGAAATCCTGGAACTCTACGACCCAGATCGCGCGCGTACGCCCTCGAAGGGCGGTATCGAGAAGAGCTATGCGGCGTTCGACGCCATGCTCGACGACGAACTCGGTCGTCTGCTCGGCAAGCGTGGTGCGGGCCTGCGTATCCTGAGCCAGCCGACCAACTCGCCGAGCTTCATGCGGCTGCGCCAGCGCGTAATGCAGCGCTTCCCCGAGGCGCGCTTCCACAACTACGCGCCGGTCAACGACGACAACGTGCGCGCCGGCACGAGCGCTGCCTTCGGCCGGCCGCTCGAGGTATTGCCGCGTTTTGACCAGGCCAAGGTCGTGTTGGCCCTGGACTCGGACTTCCTGATGACGGAGACCGGCGCGGTCCAGGCGGCTCGCCAGTTCGGCGCCAAGCGCCATCTGGACTCTGCAGCCGGCGAGATGAATCGGCTCTATGCGGTCGAGCCCAGCTTGAGTGTCACCGGTTCCAACGCCGACCACAGGCTGCGTCTGAAGGCCTCCGCCATCGGAGAGTACCTCAAGGGCCTGGCGGCCGAGCTGGCTGCTGCCGGTGTGCCGATCCCCGGGCTCGATGCAGCTGTGCGCGGCGCCAAGGTCGAGGGCATTCCGGAGACCTGGCTCAAGGCGGTGGCGAAGGAACTCGCCTCCCACCGTGGTGAATCGCTGGTGGTGGTCGGTTCACGCCAGCCGGCCGCCGTGCACGGCCTGGCCCACGCCATCAACCGGGCCCTGGGCAACAGCGGCCGCACGGTCAGCTACACCGCCCCCGCCGACGCTGGCGCGCGGCCCTCGCTCGAGGACATCAAGGCCCTCACCGCCGACATGGTCGCGGGCAAGGTCGACACCCTGATCATCCTCGGCGGCAACCCTGTCTATGACGCGCCGGCCGACCTTGGCTTCGGCGAGGCTCTGAACAAGGTCAACATCAGCCTCGCGGTAACCAGCCATCGCAACGAGACCGCTGACCGCACCGACTGGCATCTGCCGCGGGCCCACGAGCTCGAGAGCTGGGGTGACCAGCTATCGAGGGCCGGTCGCTACGCGATTCAGCAGCCGCTGATCGCCGCGCTCTTCGACTCGCGCAGCGACCTGGACGTGCTGGCGGCCCTGGCTGCCTCCGAGCAGCGCGGCCAGGCGCTGGTGCGTGAGACGGCCGGGGAGCGGGGCATCGCCGAAGAGCTGGCCTGGCAGCACCTGGTGCAAAAGGGCGCCGACGAGCGCGACGCGGCACAGATCTTCGGCGGACTGCCGATCCAGGCCGGTAGCCTCGCGCAGGTGCTTTCGGCGCCGGCCGGTGGCGGGGAAGGGCTGGAAGCGGTCTTCCTCACCGACAACAAGCTCTTCGACGGCCGCTACACGAATAACACCTGGTTGCTCGAGCTGCCCGACCCCATGACCCGCATCACCTGGGACAACGCCGCGCTGCTGTCGCCGGCTGGGGCCAAGGGGCTCGGAGTCAACAACGGGGACATGGTCCGGGTCAGTGCCGGCGATGCCTCGGTCGAGATGGCCGCATGGATCCAGCCCGGCATGGCCGACGGCACCGTGGGCCTGCCACTGGGCTGGGGCCGCCGCAAGGGTGGCAGCAACTTCCACGGCGCCGGTTTCGATGTCTACCCGCTGCGCAAGAGCGACGCGGCCGACATCGTCCAAAACGTCACCGTCGAGAAGATCCGCGGCAGCTACAGCCTCTCCCAGACCCAGGACCACGACTCCATGGAGGGCCGCCCGCTCGCCGTGGACGCCACCCTGCAGGAGTACCGGGAGACTCCGAACTTCGGCCAGTTCGCTTCGCCGGACATGTCGGCCGGCCCCCTGTGGCAGACCCAGGACTACAGCCAGGGTCAGCAGTGGGGCATGGTCATCGACCTCAACGGCTGCATTGGCTGCAGCGCCTGCGCCGTGGCCTGCCAGGCAGAGAACAACGTTCCGGTGGTCGGCAAGGAGCAGGTGGCCAAGGGCCGCGAAATGCACTGGCTGCGCCTCGACCGCTACTACGTGGGCGAGGACGAAAATGAGCCCGAGGTGGCCTACCAGCCCATCGGTTGCCAGCACTGCGAAGAGGCGCCCTGCGAAAACGTGTGCCCGGTCAACGCGACGTCCCACAGCCCCGAGGGGCTCAACGACATCGCCTACAACCGCTGCATCGGCACCCGCTACTGCATGAACAACTGCCCCTACAAGGTGCGACGCTTCAACTTCCTGAACTTCAACCTCGACATTCCCGAAACGCGGCAGATGCAGCACAATCCGAGCGTCACGGTGCGTTTCCGGGGCGTCATCGAGAAGTGCAGCTACTGCGTCCAGCGCATCCAGGGCGCGCGTATCGTCGCCAGCCGCGAGGGACGCGAAATCGCTGATGGTGACGTGGTGGCCGCCTGCCAGCAGGCCTGCCCGACCGGAGCCATCGCCTTTGGCAACATCAACGATCCCAACAGCGCGGTATCAGCCAAGCGCGAAGTCGACCGCAACTACGGTCTGCTTTCCGACGTTGGCACTCGACCCAGAACTCGTTTTCTCGGGAAGATCCGCAATCCCAACCCGGAGATGAAGGGATGAGCGCAGCCAGCACACCCATCGCCGCCATCGGCGAGACTCGGCTCCTACCGGAGCACGTGGACAACGCGCTGATCTCCGAGCAGGTCAGCCGCGTCACCGAAACAGAAGCGCCCCTGGGCTGGTGGATTTACTTCGGTATTTCACTGATGGGCCTGGGAGTGCTCGGCGTCTCGGTGTCCTATCTTTTCTGGGAAGGCATCGGGGCCTGGGGCAACAACAGCCCGGCGGGCTGGGCCTGGGACATCACCAACTTCGTCTGGTGGATCGGCATCGGTCACGCCGGCACGCTGATCAGCGCGATTCTCTTCCTCTTCAGGCAGCGCTGGCGTACCTCGGTCAACCGCTTCGCCGAGGCCATGACCATCTTCGCGGTCATCTGCGCCTTGCTCTTCCCGTCGATTCACGTCGGCCGGCCCTGGCACATCTATTACACGCTGCCGCTGCCGAACCAGATGTGGATGTGGCCGAACTTCAAGAGCCCGCTGCTCTGGGACGTCTTCGCGGTCAGCACCTACTTCACGGTCTCGCTGCTCTTCTGGTATGTCGGCCTCATTCCCGACCTGGCCACCGTGCGCGACCGGGCCAAGTCCCTGACCCGAAAGCGTGCCTACGGCGCCTTCGCCCTGGGTTGGCGCGGCAGCAACCGCCATTGGCGCAACTACGAGCGCGCGTATCTGATTCTGGCAGCGCTTTCGACCCCGCTGGTGCTCTCGGTGCACTCGGTCGTTAGTTTCGACTTCGCCACCAGCGTCATGCCCGGCTGGCACACCACGATTTTTCCGCCCTACTTCGTCGCAGGCGCCGTCTTCTCGGGTTTCGCGATGGTCATGACGTTGATGATCATCGCCCGTCAGGTCTACGACCTCAAAGACCTGATGACGATGAAGCACCTCGAGAACATGAACAAGATCATGCTCGTGACCGGCAGCCTGGTCGGTTACGCCTACTCGATGGAGTTCTTCATCGCCTGGTACTCCGGCAACGAGTACGAGCGCTACGTCTTCATCAACCGCGCCACCGGTCCCTACTGGTGGGCCTACTGGTGGATGGTCACCTGCAACGTGATCTCGCCGCAGCTCTTCTGGTTCAAGCGCTGCCGCACGAGCATCCCGATCATGTTCGCCATCTCCATCCTCATCAACATTGGCATGTGGTTCGAGCGCTTCGTGATCATCGTCACCTCGCTGCACCGCGACTACCTGCCGTCCTCGTGGGGCTACTTCAGCCCGACCATCGTGGACATCGGTTGCTTCGTCGGTTCGCTGGGGCTGTTCTTCACCGCCTTCGCGCTCTTCATCCGCTGGCTGCCGCAAATCGCGATGTTCGAGGTCAAGGCCATCGTGCCGGGTTCGCAGCCGAGCCATCACGGCCCCTCCCACCACGAAGCACCTGCCGGGGCGCCCGCTCTGGCGACCAAGGAGGCTTGAGATGAGCGAGCAATCCAAGCGACCGCTTCTCTATCTCGCCGAGTTCGAGACGGCCGACCAAATCATGGCTGCCGCCGAAAAGTGCCGCGATGAGGGTTTTGAGCACTGGGATGTGCATACGCCCTATCCGGTGCACGGCATGGACCAGGCCATGGGACTGCCCGACTCGCGCCTCGGCTGGATCGTGCTGGCCTGCGGTCTGACCGGTCTCAGCCTGGCGGTTTTGATGATGCAGTGGATGAACGGCTTCGACTACCCGCTCATCATCGGCGGCAAGCCAGCGGATGCCTACCCCTCGATGGTTCCGATCATGTTCGAGCTGACCGTGCTCTTGTCGGCCTTTGGCGCGACCTTCGGCATGCTCGGTCTCAACAAGATCCCGCGCCATCACCATCCGGTCTTCTACTCGGACCGCTTTGAGGCCTGTTCCAACGACCGCTACTACGTTTCGGTCGAGGCCGAAGATCGCAAGTTTGACATCGAAAAGACCAAGGCCTTCCTGGAAGGCCTCTCGCCGAGCCATCTCGAGCTCGTCACCGAACAGGAGGAGTCATGAGCCGCCTCTGCCTCCTGGCGCTCGTGCTCGCCGCCGTCGCATCTAGCGGCTGCCGCGGTCGCACCACGGCCCAGGCGCCGATCGTCCCGATCCGCAACATGCATGATCAGCAGCGCTTCGATCCGCAATCGGAGAGTTCACTCTTCGAGGACGGCCGAACCATGCGCGTTCCCGTCGACGGTACCGTGCCGCGCGAGCGCGAACTCGATCCGGAACGTGCCGCCGGCCGGCTTCCCGACGACTCGGGCTATGTGCTGAGCATCCCGGATTCGGTGGTCAAGGGCGCCGGTGGCATGCCGTCGCTGCTGGACCGCGGTGAGGACCGCTACAACGTCTACTGCCGGCCTTGCCACGATGGTTTGGGCGCCGGCCAGGGCCAGGTCATCACGCGCGGGCAGTGGAACCCGGCGCCTCCGACGTTCCATCAGGAGCGCATCCGGCAGATGCCCGATGGTCAACTCTTCGCCACCATCTCCAACGGCGTGCGCATGATGCCCGCCTATGGTCCGCAAATTCCGCTGGAAGACCGCTGGGCAATCGTGGGCTACGTCCGCGCGCTGCAGCTTGCTCAAGGAGAATAGGACGTGAGCGACGCCAAGAAAGAGAGCAAGGGCGCTGGCGGCGGGGATTACCGTATCCCCGAGGGTAGCAGCCTGGCGGGCGCGTGGAAGGTCGCAGCGGCCGTGGGCGCCATAGGCGTGTTGATGGCGGGCGCAGGCCTGGCCAGCGACCCGCGGCGCTTCGGATTCGCCTACCTGATGGGCTTCATGGCCGTGCTGACGATGTCGCTGGGCTCGATCTTCTTCGTGCTCATTCAGCATCTCACCTTCGCCGGCTGGAGCGTGACGGTTCGGCGCACGGCGGAGTTCTTCGTGGCCGGTGTGGTCGTGCTTCCGATCCTCTTCCTGCCGAACCTGATGAGCCTGAGCACGCTCTACCCATGGTGGAGCCACGGCGGTGATCACGTGGCCCATGCCCAGGAGGCCATTCCGGTCCCGGGCGGCCCGGCACACGCGGTTCCGGCGCCAGCGTCGGGAGATCCCGCCGGTAGGCGCGCAGCTCCGCCGCCGCCAGCCGCACACGGGGTCGAGGCCCAAGCGCACGAGCATGGCGCGGGTGACCATGGGCACGAGCACGGCGCCGGAGACCACGGGCATGAGCACGGCGCTGCTGCCGGTCACGGCGACCACGCCGCCGGCCACGGTCACGATCCGGAGCACGCGGCCCATGCCAAGATCCTGGCCAAGAAGGAAGCCTTCCTCAACCCGGGCTTCTTCGGCATCCGCCTGGTCATCTACTTCCTGGTCTGGCTGCTGATCGCGACCCGCCTCTTCAAGCTCTCCACCGAGCAGGACAAGAGCGGCGATCCCGCGCTTACCCTGAAGCTGCAGCGCTTCGCGCCCGCGGGCATCATCCTCTTCGCCCTGAGCCTGACCTTCGCGGGCTTCGATTGGGTGATGTCGCTCGAGCCTGCCTGGTTCTCGACCATGTTTGGCGTTCGCATCTTCGCCAGTTCCGCCGTACTCGGTCTGGCGTTGGTGATTCTGCTGTCGATGGCCATCCGCAACGCCGGCGTGGTCAAGGACGAGATCAACGTCGAGCACTACCACGACCTGGGCAAGCTGATGTTCGGCTTCCTGGTCTTCTGGGCCTACATCTCCTTCAGCGAGTTCATGCTGATCTGGTACGCGGCGATTCCCGAGGAGACCGTCTACTACCACCACCGCTGGGACTTCCCCACCTGGCGCGCGGTCAGCATTTCCATTGTGGTGGTGAAGTTTATCATCCCCTTCTTTCTGGTGATGTCCCGCAACATCAAGCGGCGGCTCCCCATGCTGCGCCTGGGCGCGGCCTGGATCGCGGGCCTGCACCTGGTCGAGATGTACTACTGGATCATGCCCTACTACTACCAGGGTGAGCTCGAGATCACGGGCTTGGGTCTGGTCACGGATCTGGGCTGCTTCATGGCCTGCATCGGCATCTATCTGGCGGTGGTCTTCAAGCGCATGCTTAACCACCCGGTGATCCCCGTGAAGGATCCGCGCCTGGAGCGGGCCCTGCACTTCGTCAACGCCTGAGCCCGCATACGGCCCGAGACCCAAAGCACGGTCGGAGAAGACGAACATGGACGGTAGGAAAGAATTGCTCGGATACATGGGCACCGCGACCGGCACCATCGTCGTGCTTTTCGCGCTGCAGCTCATGTACGAGAGCCACCTGGACATCTCGCACCATGCGCGCTGGAAAAACGCGCCCCAGAACGCCGAGTTGAAGGCGGTAAGGGATCAAGAGGCCCAAGCCCTGGCCGGAATCGGCAAGGCCAAGGAGGCGCTGGCAACCCGTGGTCGCTCCGGCGTGCCGCAGGTGGCACCGCGGCCCTCGGAGGACTTGGGCGCCATGGCCGGCTGGATCCACCTGCCGGGTTTCAAGCCCTACGAGCCGCGGACTCCCGCGCAGCCGGAGGAGGCCGAGTTGGTCGCGCCCGACGGCGGCGTCGCCGACGCGGAGGTTCCGGTCGAGGGTGAGGCCGACAGCGCCGAGGGCGCCACGGCACCAGCCGAAGCGGCTCCCGCCGCACCAGCGCCCACCCAGCCCGCTCCCGCGGCTGCAGCCGCAACCCACCAGGCACCCGCCCCGAGCGCCCCGGCTGCGGGCCATTGAGCACGCGCATCCGGCGGCAGGAAGACCAGCCATGAGCAACCAGAGCACAGGAAGCATCACCGCCCCGGCCGCGGGCGTGGTCGTCGGCATCGTCGTTTTCGTTCTGACGAACTTCACCCTGGGTCGCCCGCTGATCCCGAGCGTCGAGTCGGCGACGAATCCGTCGTTCGACCTCTCGCCCGTCCTGCGGGAAGGGGACGAAGCTGCGGCCGAAGCGGTGGTACCCGCTGGCGGCGCCTACGCCACCGTTTGCCAAGCGTGTCACCAGGAAAACGGCGAGGGTATGCCCGGCGCCTTTCCGCCACTTGCGGGATCCGAGTGGATCACCGGTGATCCCGAGACTCCGATCCGGATTGTGTTGTTGGGTCTGAGCGGCGAGATCGAGGTCAAAGGCACGAAGTTCAACGCCATGATGCCTCCGCCCGCGGGTATCACTGATGAGCAAATCGTCGAAGCCATCAACCACGCGCGCACCAGCTGGGGCAATCAGGCTTCGGAGATCGACCTGGCTCTGGTCAAGAGCGTGCGCGACTCCCTGGCCGGTCGGACGAATGCCTGGAGTGCGGACGAACTGAACACTCTGCGTTCGGCTGCGGGCGATGCGGTGGCCGACGCGGGCGCTTCCGCCGACGGTGCTGTGGCCGAAGAGGCCGAGGCCGCCGAAGCTGCTCCGGCAGCCGAGGGGAGCGCTGCCGAGGCGCCCGCTGCGGCGGCACCGGCGGCGGCTGCCGCGGAAGCCCCGCAGGAAGCGGCGGCCCCATGAGGCAAGCCATTCGCGGCCTCTGTCACGCCGCCATTGCGGCGGGGCAATCCGCGCGCGGTGAGGCCTTGATGGCGCCGCGCAGCTGTGCTCCCATCGCAGCCCGAATCCCCGGGGCCGGCGACGAGGGTGCAGCGGCTTCCGGCGGATCAAACCGCGCTCGACCCTTCGCGTTCATCAAAAAAGTACCCGGGCGGCATCTGCCGCGGCGGAAATCGAGTATGACCAAGTCAAGCCTCACCATCGCGACCGCGCTGTTGGCGCTTTGCGCGGCTGCCTGCAACCACGATCGTGAATCGAAGCAGCCGACCGCCAGCGGCGACGAGATCTTCCAACTCTGCGTCTCCTGCCATGGCCCGAATGGCCAGGGCGAGCAGATGTTCGACGCTCCGGCGATCGCTGGCCTGCCCCAGTGGTACGTCGAGTCGGCGCTGAAGAAGTTCAGGAATGGCGCGCGCGGCACCCATCCGGGAGACCAGACGGGTATGCAGATGCGGCCCATGGCCCTGAGCCTTCACAACGACGCCGACATTGAGACCATCGCGGCCTACGTCGCTCGGATGACACCCCCTTCACCGGGGCCGACCCTCGAGGGCGGCGATGCCAGCCGGGGCCAGTCGCTCTACGCGCCCTGCACCGCCTGCCATGGTCAGGACGGAACCGGCAACGAGCAGCTCAAGGCGCCGCCCATTCGGCAAATGAGCGATTGGTATATGCTGACGCAGCTCGAGAAGTTCAAGTCGGGCGCTCGTGGCACCAACCCGAAGGATCTGGAAGGTGCCCAGATGCGACCGAACGCCGTGGCGCTGGCCGACGAACAGGCCATGAAGGACGTACTGGCATACGTCAAGACACTCAAGTAGCCGAGCACGGGCACACAGGGCCAGGAGCAGATCATGGCAAGCAACGCCGAAACTACCCCCGACGCCGAAGCCAGCAAGTGGTTTAAGCTGGCGATCATCGGAACCCTGCTCTACGTGGGCGCGGTATTCGCCTTCGTTCTCACCGCTCCGGTGGGTTACGAAGCCGAGGCCGCCGACGCCCAGGAGCATAACGAGGTGCATGAGCATGGGCAGCCTGACTGAGCGCTACGTCACAGCAGCGTCGACCTACGCCGGCGATATCGACGGCGTGATCATGCTGATCGCGATCATCGTCGGTTTCTGGGGCGTTCTGGCCGAGGTTGTATTCCTCGGCTTGGTCGTCGCCTTCCGTGAGAAGAAGGGGCAAAAGGCCCAATACATCACGGGCGAGGAAAAGCACCAGATGGCCTGGGTCGCTTATCCGCACTACCTGGTGTTGGTCTGCGATATCCTGATCATCGTCGCTGCCGTGCGCGTTTGGTACAACGTAAAGCAGGATTTGCCGCCTGCCGACGCCACGGTGAGAGTCATCGGCCAGCAATGGGCCTGGAGCTTCGTGCACCCCGGCCCTGACGGTAAGCTCGACACCGACGACGACATCGCCACGGTGGACGAGCTGCACCTGAAGGTCGGCACTGTCTACCACTACAAGCTCGAGTCCCGGGACGTGATGCACAGCTTCAGTGTGCCCGCCTTCCGCCTCAAGCAGGACGCGGTGCCTGGCCGCGTGATCACCGGTTGGTTCGAGCCCACCAAGTCCGGCACGTTCGACCTTCAATGCGCAGAGATGTGTGGCATTGGTCACGGGCTGATGCCCGCGCGAGTGGTCATCGAGACTGCCGCCGAGCACGCGGCCTGGATGGCCAAGCACGACACGTCGATGGCCGCCGCCGTCAAGCGCTAAATACTCGAGGATCAAGGGAGTATCCCAAATGGCTGAACCCGCACAGGAAGCCGACGCCCACGCCGCAGAAGGGCACGGCCACGCTCACGGCGAGCATCACGAAGAGAGCTTCTTCTTGAAGTATCTCTGGTCGACCGACCACAAGATGATCGCCATGCAGTACATGTTCACGGGCATGTTCATGGCGCTGATCGGCGGCTTCATGGCCTATGCCTTCCGCATGCAGCTGGCCTTCCCCGGAATCGAGGTGCCCTTGTACGGTCAGGTGTCGCCGGCGGAGTACAACTCCCTGGTCACCAACCACGGCACCATCATGATCTTCTGGGTGGCGATGCCGGTGCTGATCGCGGCCTTCGGCAACTACCTGATCCCGCTGATGCTCGGCTGTGACGACATGGTCTTCCCGCGCATCAACCGGCTCAGCTACCAGATCTTTCTGCTGTCGGCCATCGTGCTGATCTACTCCTTCTTCGTCGAAGGTGGTGGTTTCGGCGGTGCCTGGACGGCCTATCCGCCGCTGTCGGCCAAGGCTGAGTACAACAACACGCCCCTGGGCGCACCGCTGTGGGTCGTTGCTGTCGCGCTGGAGTTCGTCGCCTTCCTTCTGGGCGGTATCAATTTCGTGACCACCGCCATGAACTCGCGTGCGCCGGGCATGAAGATGTTCGACATCCCGGTGGTGATCTGGATGATCGTCATCGCGAGCATTCTCTTCATGGCTTCGGTCGGCCCGCTGGTCGCCGGTGCCGTGATGTTGCTCTTCGACCAGACCGTGGGCACGGGCTTCTACGACCCGGACCGCGGTGGTGACCCTGTGCTTTGGCAGCACCTCTTCTGGTTCTTCGGCCACCCCGAGGTCTACGTCGTGTTGCTGCCCGCCGTTGGCATCGTGGGTGACGTGATCACGGTCTTCAGCCGCAAGAAGCTTTTTGGCTACCGCACAGTGCTCTTCACCGCCTTTGCGACAGGCCTTTTGAGCTTCTTCGTCTGGGCTCACCACCAGTTCATTTCGGGCATCGACCCGCGCATGGCCAACGTTTTCACCGTCACTACGGTTCTGATCTCGGTGCCCATCGCAGAGATGATGTTCGTCTACATCGCCACGCTCTACGGCGGTTCGATTCGGCTTACCACGCCGATGCTCTGGGCCCTGTCCTTCATCTTCGCCTTCATCATCGGCGGTGTGACGGGCATCTTCTTGGGCGCGAGTGGCTCGGATATCTTCTTCCACGATACCTACTTCGTCCTGGCGCACTTCCACTACACCTTCTTCCCGATCGCGATTCTCGGCGTCTACACCGGAGTCACGTTCTGGTACCCGAAGATGTTCGGCAAGATGCTCAACGAGACGCTGGGCAAGATTCACTTCTGGGGCACCATCATCCCCTTCAACTGCATCTTCATTCCGCTCTTCGTGCTCGGCTTGGCCGGTCAGCACCGGCGCATCTGGAACTACGAGAACTTCCCCGAGCTGGCTCGCCCTGAGCTGTTCCAGCTGCGCGAGTTTGCGACCATCTCTCTGATCGTGATGCTGCTGTTCCAGTTCGTTTTCATCTTCAACTTCTTCTGGAGCATGAAGGCCGGCAAGCCCGCGGGTAAGAATCCCTGGCGGTCTTCGACCCTCGAGTGGACCACGGAGTCGCCTCCGGGACACGGAAACTGGAAGGAGCTGCCCAGCTGCTACCGCGGCCCCTACGAGTACAGCGTGCCCGGGCGGGAAGAAGACTTCTGGCCCCAAGACGAGCCGCCCGCGGCGGATGCGAAAACGGCCTAGGCCAATCGGCTGAATTCTCACGAGGAACCCATGTCGACGACCAAACCCATCGCGACCACGCGCAGCGCAACGGGCATCCCCACCGGCCGATTGGCGGTTTGGTGGGTGATCGCCTCGGAGATCGTGATCTTCGGCGGCCTGCTCGGCTCCTACATCATGCACCGGCTCGGGCACACCGAGTTCGGCGGCTATGCAGCCCACACCAACACCTACATTGGTGCCTTCAACACCTTCGTGCTCCTGACGTCGAGCTTGTCGGCGGTGCTGGCGCACAACGCGGCGGAGAAGGGTGACGGCAAGACCGCCCACAAGTTCCTGTGGGGTACCTTCTTCGGTGGCCTGGTCTTCGTCTGCGTCAAGAGCGTGGAGTGGACGATCGAGATCAGCCACGGCTACACCATCACCTCCAACGCCTTCTGGTCCTTCTATTACACGGCGGCGGGCTTGCACGCATGCCACGTGATCGGGGGCATGGTGATCATGGCGATCATCTCGGTCGACGTGAAGAACAACCGGGAGTTGCAGCGGGTCGAGTTGATCGGCAACTACTGGCACTTCGTCGATATCGTCTGGATCTTTCTTTTTCCCTTGCTCTACATCGCAAAGTAGGTCGACCGATGGCTGCATCTTCAGAAGCTCACGCCCACGACGATCACGGTCCCAAGCACTACATCAAGATCTACTGGACCTTGATGGTGCTCTTCCTCATCAGCGTCTTGGGGCCGACCCTCGAGATCCAGTGGCTGACGTTGGTCACGGCCTTCGGTATCGCTGTCGTCAAGGCGTACCTGGTGGCCACCAACTTCATGCACCTGAACGTCGAGAAGAAGTACGTCCACTACATGCTGCTGACGGCCATCGCTTTCATGTTCATCTTCTTCGCCGGCACCTCCCCCGACGTGATGCGTCACAGCGGTCGTCAGTGGGAGAATGTTGCGGCCCAGCAAGAGGTCAAGCGGGCGCTGCTTGCGGCCGAGGAAGCTCCGGATCATCATGAGGAGGCTCCGGACCATCATTGAACGGGGCGGGAGCAGTAGAACGTCACCGTGTCCGGAAAAGTCCTCCATCTAAGCCAGAAGATGCCTGCCGCTCGGCGGCAGCAGGTCGCGCCCAATGGCGTGATCGGCATCAGCATCTTCGTGATCGCGGAGATGATGCTCTTCGCGGGCTTCATCAGCGCCCATAGCATCGTCAAGACCAGCGCGTTGGAGGGCTGGCCTCCGCCGGGGCAGCCGCGACTGCCCATCGGCGAGACGGCTATCAATACGGCGGCCCTGCTGCTGAGCGGACTGTTCTTGGTGTTGGCCCATCGGGCTTTCCATCGCGATGCCGCGGCCGCCATGCGCAAGCTGGCGGTGGCCATCGGGCTGGGCGCCTTTTTTGTGGTCTTCCAAGGGGCGGAGTGGGTGGCCTTGCTGGGCGAAGGGCTCACGGTCACCTCGAGCACCCATGGTGGCTTCTTCTATCTCATCGTCGGCACCCACGCGCTGCACGCCATGGCGGCGCTGGGCGTGCTCATCTGGGCGTTTCTGCGCTTTCGGGGCGGGCGCTTGGTGATGAGCGAGCTGATGACGGCCGAGATCTTCTGGTACTTCGTGGTGGGCCTGTGGCCCATCCTCTACTGGAGGGTGTACCTGTGAGGCGCCGCTCGGACGCGGCCTGTACCGCCCTGGCGGGCTTTGTGGCCAGCTGTTTGGTGGTCGGTCAGCCGGCGTCAGCCCTCGCCTGTGCGGTCTGCTTTTCGGCCAAGGACGAGGCCAACCGCGACGCTTTCCTGACCATGACGGCTTTTATGACCCTGCTGCCCCTGGCCATGCTGGGGGGCGCGCTCTACTGGGTGGTGCGCCGAATGCGGGCCATCGACGAGCAGCAATCTCTGCCTGCGCCTGGCGAGAGCGTGTCTTCATCGGACTGAGACTCAGCTGCTGCCTGTCGTGCCGGGGCCGACCGTCGTCGCCGCGCCGCGGGGAACCAGTGACCGGTGCAGGGCGAGGGCCACGATGCCGATGACCACCGCGAACCACAGGGTCGCGATGCGCACCAGGATCGTAGTTGCTGTTGCTACGGGGTGGGTGAGCCCGCTCTTGCCGAGACTGGTCAGCAGCGCCGTCATGCCCACCTCGGTCACCCCGAGGCCCCCGGGCATCATTGCCACGGCGCCCGCCAGCGTCGACGCGGAGTAGGCGAAGGTGGAAGCGTCGAGCTCGATCGAAGCGCCTGCGAAACCGTGCACGATGACGTGCAGGGAAAGGCATTCGAGACCCCAGGCGGCAAATGCCACCGCGCCGCCGATGAAGAGGGGGGCGGGGCGTGTCATTTCAAGCAGCGCGTCGTAGGCCTCGTGCAGCTTGTGGCTGAAGCGGCTGACCAGCGGCAGGCGGTCGGCGAGGGCGAGCAGGGCATGCCCGAGCGGTCGATAGGCGCAGACGAGTAGCAGGCCCGCCACGACCACTGCGCCACCGACGGCCACGGCGGGACCGTGTTCGAAGGTGAGGGCACCCAGGGCGGTGAGCAGCACCAGGGCGAGCAGGTCGGTCAGGCGTTCGGCGATCACGATCGGCGCGGTGCGCGTGATGCTGGTGCCCCGTGATTCGTACAGCAGGAGGGATTTGAAAACCTCACCAACCTTGCCGGGGGTGACGCTCATGACGAAGCCGGCGAGAAAGGTGAGCGAACTCTCCATCAGCGGTACGTGCAGGCCGAGTCGGCGCAGATAGTAGTGCCAGCGGGCGATGCGCAAGACGTAGTTACCGGCGGCCAGGCCGAGTCCTGCCACGAAGGCGGAGGGGGCGAAGCTGCGGGCCGTGCGCTGCAGCTCCTGGACATCGGCGTAGATGGCGAGGGCGCCGAAGATGATGGCGCCGAGCACGGCGGCGACGGCGATCTTGCGAAAGAGACCTGCGGCCACCTCGCTCGTCGACTCGGGAGGGCTGCTCAGCTCGGCCATCGCAAATGTTACGCCTCGCCTCCGCACATGCGGTGCAGAGGATGGCGCGACGATGGCACGGAGGGGCGATTTACGCCACTATGGCGCCGACTCGGCGCCCGTTGTATGCGAGGGGGCGCGGCCTCGAGACTAGAATGCAGTCCCAGAAAGCCCAGAGACGGCGGACTCTTCGCGAGGACGCCCTGAATCTGCCCAATATGCTGACCATGGGCCGCATCATCGCCATCCCGGTGGTGCTGTGGCTGATGTGGCAGGACACGCGGGTCTCGAATTTCTGGGCGGTGATGATCTACTCGGCGGCGGCGGTCACCGACTTTCTCGATGGCTATCTGGCTCGTCGCATGGGGCTGACCAGCTTGCTAGGCAAGTTTCTCGATCCCCTCGCCGACAAGTTGATCGTGCTGGCGACCCTGATCCTGATGGTGGAACAGGGCAGGGTGCCGGCATGGGCGGTACTGGTCATCGCCGCCCGCGAGCTGTCGGTCACGGCCTTGCGCACGATCGCGGCGGCCGAGGGTGTGGTCATCGCCGCCAGTCGCGGCGGCAAGGATAAGGCCGCTGTGCAGATGGTCGCCGTGCTTACCCTGATCCTGCACGACACTTATTTTTTGGATTTTGGATTCTACGCGGGCTTTGTCAGCATGAACGCGGTGGGCCTGGTGTTGCTCTATCTCAGCGTCTTCTTCACGCTGACGAGCGGCGGCGAATACGTAGCGCTCTTCATCGATGCCATCGAGGCCAAGGAACGGCGCCTCAGGGGCTGAAGGGGAGCCGGGGCGCTGCGCGCGCTCCCGCGATCACAGTGCGTCGGCCAGGGCCTGCAGATCCTGGCGCTGCTGTGCCTCGAGGGAGGCATCCTGCAGCTTTGTGTCCACGGCGTCGCGAGCCTCGCCGCCGAAAATCTCCACGATCAACTCCCGAGTCCGTTTGGTGGTCTTGGAGCGGCTCGCCAGATTCAGCAGATTGGGGAGCACCTCGGGGGCACCGCGCGCCTCGGGGTGGGCGCGCAGCGCGTTTTCGTATTGCTCGCTGGCGTCGCGCAGCCAGCCCCGGTTGGTATAGAACCAGGCCAGTAGCAGACGGCCGCGCACGTCGTTGCCGTGCTTGGCGTTGTAGCTGCGCAGGGCCTCGAGCTGCTTTTTGCTGGCCTCGCCGCCGCGTTGGGCCCGTCGCCGCAGGTCGCGCAGCAGCCGTGGAGCCGCCCGGGCCCAGGGGTTTTCCGCAGGCGGGCGCTCGGCTTCGAGCGGGTTGCGCCCGAGGGCGTCGCTCGCCCGTCGCTTTGCGCCTTCAATCGCGGCCCCGATGGCGCCTTCGACCCGCTCTTCGAGCCGCTCTTGAGTGCGAGCGACGCGTTCCTGAACGTTTTCCTGTAGCTGCTCGCCCTGGGCTGCGACCACGCCCTTCAGCTTCGTCGCGAGCTGGTCGGCCTGGGCCGCGGCCGCGCTCTCGGGCTGCTCGCGCGCCAGATAGATGTTTGCGCCGGAGATGAAAAGCACCACGAGCGAGGCCGCGATCAAGATGAAGGCTACGGTGCGTGCGATGCTGCTGGAGAGGCGCTGCAGCAGGCCGGGCCGACGGGCGCGAGCAGGTGGGCGGCCTGGCGCCGCTGCCCGTGCGAGGGTGGGGGCGGGCGCAGCTATGGCCAGGGCGTCGGCGACGATGGTCGGATCGGTGGCCAGGTCCTGCACCGGTTGCACCGCGACCTGGGTCGCGGCCATCGCCAGCTGACCCTTTCCGCGTTTGAAGCAACGCTTGGGAAGTCGACGTAGGGCCGACAGCATCGACCCGGCGCTGTCGAAGCGATCTTCGGGCGTTCGCGCCATGGCGCGTGCCAGCAGATCGTCGAGCTCATTGACGGAAGTGAGCCCGGGACATGCCGCTGCCGGAGCCAACGGATCGGCGGTGAGCTGCTGCCGCAGGACTTCCGTCGTCGGTCCCTGAAAGGGTGGACGCCCGGTGAGCATTTCGTAGAGCACGGCACCCAGGGCGTAGACGTCGCTGCGGGCGTCGGAACCCTGGCCCACGACCTGTTCCGGAGCCATGTAGCCGGGGGTGCCGAAGATCTCGCCGGTGCGCGTGAGCGGGCTAGCGACCGTTTCGGATCCGGGGTTGTCGACAAATTTGGCTAGTCCGAAATCGAGCACTTTGACACGCGGAGCTTTGCGCCCCCGCCGCTCGAGGAAGATATTGCCCGGCTTGATGTCCCGGTGCGCCAGGCCCTGCTCGTGAACGAAGGCGAGCGCGGCGAGCAGCTCCCGGGCCAGCGCCAGATATTCGCGGGGCTCGGGCGGACCGCGCCGCAAGCGCGCGGCGAGGTCTTCCCCCTCGAGCAATTCCATCACGAGGTAGGGGCCTACCTCCGTCGTGCCGTAGTCGACGACGTGGACGATGTTGGGGTGCGACAGGGCGGCCAGTGCGCGCGCCTCGCGATCGAAGCGGCGCGCCAGGCTGGGGGACGTGGAATGCATATTCAGCAAGAGCTTCAGCGCGTGCTGCTTCCCGCTCTGCACGTCGGTGACACGGTAGACCGCTCCCATGCCGCCAGCGCCCAACAGCCCGTCGATTCGATAGCCGCCGCCAGCATTCGAACCAGCAAAGACCTGGCCGACGGAAATTGGGGGGTCGCTCGTCACCTGTTTGCAGTCTACCTCCGTCGCCCGCGTCATCCCCGCGAAGGCGGCGGGGTTGTCGCGAGAAAAGCCGTGCCGCGTGTCATCAGGCGTCGCAGAAGGTCTGCAGTGGCACACCTCCAATATTCTACCAAGACTATTGCGGGGATTACGCGAGCTTGGCTGCGGCATATGATCGACGGAGACCTGGCGCCGGTTTGTCGCCGCTATCGTGAAAAGGCGCCGCTGTTGATGGTCATTTCATGAGACAGAGCCAACCTCCCGCACCCGCCATGCCATCTGCTCCTCCACCCCTCGGCGCCCCTCCCGCCGCAAGTCCGGCCCCGCCACAACATCCTCCCGGCGCTGGGGCGCCGATGCCGCCCGGGTCGCCGCTCGGTGTGGCGCCTGCACCCAAGCGCGGACGTGGCCTGCTGTGGACCGCGTTGGTGCTGGCGCTCGCCGCTGGGGGCCTGGGCTACTACAGCTTCATGTTGCTGCAGAAGGATCGCACGACCACGCAAAAGCTGGATCAGACCAGCCAGGAGGTCTCTGCACTGCAGCAAAAGACCTCGCGCGATCAGGAACAGATCGCGGCGCTCGAGCAGGCTGCCGAGCAGGCCGAGGCGGAGAAGGGAAGCTTGAAGGACGAGGCCGAGACGAGCCGCGCCCGCCTGGCCGCCATGGAATCGCGGCTGCAGGAACTCGAGGAGGAGCGCAGCGAGATCGATGCGCGCATGAAGGAGTTCAAGAAGTTCGCCCTGAGCTTCAAGCGCATGGTCGATAGCGGTCGTCTGAGCGTGGACTTCCGCCGCGGGCGCATGGTCGTGGAGCTACCTGCGACGGTGCTCTTCGACTCGGGTAGCGCCGAGCTGTCGAAGGACGGTGGTGATGCACTCAAGGAAGTGGCCAAGGTCCTGCGCAAGGTGCCGGGCAAGCGCTTCATCGTCGGAGGCCACACCGACAATGTGCCGGTGCGCGCCGCCAAGGGCGAGTACTCGAGCAACTGGGCGCTGTCGGCTGCTCGCGCCGTGGTGGTCACCGAGGCGCTGGTGGCTTCCGGTTTGCGTGCGGGCAATCTGGTGGCCGCAGGCTATGGGCCGCACGATCCGGTGGCGAGCAATGGAAGCGATGCCGGGCGGCAGAAGAACCGTCGCATCGAGATCATCCTCGAGCCGAAGGTCGCGGAGCTGCCGGGGTTGAAGCCGAAGGCGGAGGCGAAGAAGGCCGATGGCAAGAAAGCTGGCGCGAAGAAGCCGGCTGCGGCCGCTGCCAAGAAGAAGTAGCGGTAGAGCGCGGTGTTGCCGGGCCTGCTGAAGGAGGTTTCAGGGTCTGAGGCGTGTGAGCATGCGCGGGAAGGGGCTGGTTTCGCGCACGTGCTTGAGGCCACAGATCCAGCTCACGGTGCGCTCCAGACCCAGGCCGAAGCCCGAGTGGGGAAAGCTGCCGTAGCGCCTGAGGTCGATGTACCACTCCAGTTGATCGCGGGGGATCTGGTGGGCGTCGATATTGGCCAGCAGTGTGTCTAGGTCGTCTTCGCGCTGGGCGCCGCCGATGACTTCGCCGTAGCCCTCCGGGGCGAGCACATCGACGTTCAACGCCAGCGTGCTGTCTTCCGGATCGGTCTTTGCGTAGAAGGGTTTGAGCGTGCGCGGGTAGTGGGTGACCATGACGGGGCGGTCGAAGTTGTCGGAGATGACCGTCTCCTCGTCGCCGCCGAAGTCGTCGCCGTAGTGGGTGTCGTGGCCCGCGCGCTGCAGGATCTCGATGGCTTCGGCGTAGCGGATGCGGGGGAAGGGTTTGGCGATTCGCGCGAGCGGCTCCAGGTCGCGCTCGAGTAGCTCGAGTTCCCTGCGCCGCCGATCGAGCACGCGTGCGACGATATTGCAGAGAAAGTCTTCGGCCAGGTCGAGGTCGCCTTCCAGGTCGAGAAATGCAACCTCCGGTTCGACCATCCAGAACTCCGCCAGGTGCCGGCGCGTTTTGGACTTTTCGGCGCGGAAGGTGGGGCCGAAGCAGTAGGTCTTACCGAAGGCGGCGGCGGCGGCCTCGGCGTAGAGCTGTCCACTCTGGGTTAGGTACGCGGGCTCGCCGTGGAAGTCGGTCTCGAAGAGGGTCGAGGTGCCCTCGCAGGCGTTGGGCGTGAAGATCGGCGCGTCGACGAGCGTGAAGCCGCGGCTGTCGAAGTAGTCGCGGATGGCAGCCACCAGTTCTGCGCGAACCTTGAGGATCGCGTGCTGGCGGCGCGAGCGCAGCCACAGGTGGCGGTGGTCCATCAGGAAGTCGGTGCCGTGCTCTTTTGGGGAGATCGGGTAGTCGGTGGCGGGCTCCGATAGCACTTCGACGTCGTCGACACTCAGCTCCTGTTCGCCCTGGCGCTTTTGGTGGGCTACCACCGTGCCCTCGACGCGCAGGCAGCTCTCCTGTTTGAGGTGCCGCACGCGATCCCAGAGTTCGGGCGCAGCCGACGGCTTGAATAGCACGCACTGGACGACGCCGGTCCCGTCGCGCAGCTGGAGAAAGACCAGCTTGCCGCTGGAGCGCAGCGCGTAGACCCAGCCGCGTAGCTCGACGCGCTGCTCGACGTATTCGGCCAGGGCTTCGATGGGCACGTAGGGGAGGCGCTCGGGCATGTGGGCGTGTACGCGTCCTTTCGGCGGCTGGGGCTGATGGGGGCTGGCTGCTGGCAGCGCGCAGGTCCGGCGCGGCCGGAGGGCTGTGGCTGCCGTGGGCCGCTCAAGATTCGCGCCCGCGATCGGCCGCGTCAACCGGCTTGCGCGGGCGCTCTGGGAGATCGTTCAGAGATCAGAGCGATCGGGAATGGCATCGCCAGGGCGTCTACCGGCTCGAGTCAGGGATCGTTGTGATTAGTAGGCGATCGCTGTCCGTGCCCGCATGGCCCGGCTCCACGCTCACAGATGCAGCGGAATATTCAGATATTTCAGTAATTTTGTCGGCTGAGCGCATGTTCTGGGCAGAAATCTGCGCGAAGCGTCCGAATCTGTTGACATGTATATTCGAAAGAATATATTCGCTACATCTTTTTCATTGAGATCTGATGAAGCTACAAGCCTCAGCTTCCAAGCCCGACGACGCCCAGGCACACTGGAGCGAGGAGGAGCTCAAGGCGCTGGAGGCTGCGCATCCGGAAGGGATCTCGACGCAGCAGGTGGTGGAACTCTTCGCGGCCCGCGGGGCGCGTCTGAGCGAAGCCACCTTCCGCAAATACGTTCAGCTCGGGCTCTTGCCGCGCAGCGTGCGCGTTGGGCGCAAGGGCAAGCACCGGGGCTCGCAGGGGCTGTATCCGGCGTCGGTAGTGCGGCAGATCGACCGCATTCGGCGGCTGATGGCCCAGGGCTACACGATCGGGGAAATCCAGGAGGACTTCCTCTTCGTGGGCGGTGAGATCGAAGGCATCGGCCGGCAGCTGATGCAGCTGATCGAGCGCATCGAGCAGGCGGTGGCGCCGCGGGGCGAAGCCGCCGCCAACACCGACGAGGTCGTGGTGCGGGCGATCAGCGAGACGCGGGACCTGGCCGAGGAGCTACTCGGCCGGCTGCGCGCGATCGACGGAAGGTTGGCCATGCGTGCGCGCATGGCGAGGGCGGCGGTGTAGCGGGCGACGCCGAAGAGGCGGGCTGCACGGCCATGACCGGCGAGGAGGATAGGATGGCGGAAGAACCCAAGGGCGGTAATCAGAGTAGAGAGATGGCCGTGGCCATGGCCAGCAGTGGTCAGGCGGCGCTGTCGGCGCGCTTCGAGGAGCAGCTCGATGCGATACCGGCCGACGATGCCGATGAGGATCAGGCCGGCCGGCGCAAGCGCCGCACCCGGGCGCGCGCGCGGACGATCTCGATCCGTCGGCTGAGCAAGGCCGAACTCAACCGCGGCCGCGAGCTCTACCCGGAGCAGCAGCACTGGCGGCCGCAGACCCGGGGCGATTGTGTCGAGATGGAACGCCCATGCCCGTTCGTGGCCTGCAAGTACCACCTCTACATCGATGTCCATCCGGTGCGTGGTGCCATCAAGGTCAACTTCCCCGACCTCGAGGTTTGGGAGATGACCGACACCTGCGCGCTGGACATCGCCGATCGCGGCGGCATCACGCTCGAGGAGGTCGGCCAGATCATGAACCTCACGCGCGAGCGCGTGCGTCAGCTGGAGACCCTGGGGCTGAAGAAGCTGCGGAAGGAGCCGGACTCGGCGCCGCTGCAAGACTACGTGGCGATGTGAGCTTTCGCCGACCCTGGTAACGCTGCCCTGCGGCGGCGCGACCGATTGCGGTAGACTCACCACGCGCCCCAGGGCGGTTTCGCAGCCAGCGTGTCCGATCCGTCGCCGCCGCGTCTTCCTCATGTGATGGGGAACGCTGCAGTGGTTTGACGCATCGGGGCGTGTGCCAGTCGAACGCCGTCGATTCCGGGGGCAGGAGCGCATCGGTCGGCCATGTCCAACTTCGACTTTGACTTTTTCGTCATCGGTGCGGGTTCCGGAGGAGTTCGCGCCGCCCGCATCGCGGCTGGCCACGGCGCCCGCGTGGCCATCGCCGAACTCGATCGCTACGGCGGCACCTGCGTCAACGTGGGCTGCGTGCCGAAGAAGCTGCTGGTCTATGCGTCCAGCTATGCCCAGGACTTCGCCGACGCGGCGGGTTTCGGCTGGAGCGTGGCGCCACCGGGCTTCGACTGGCCCACCCTGGTGCGCAACAAGGACGCCGAGATCCAGCGTCTCAACGGCATCTACGAGCAGCTGCTGAGCCGTGCGGGCGTCGCGATGTTGCGGGGACGGGCCGAGTTTCGCGACGCGCACACCCTGGAGGTCGCGGGGCGCAGTTACACGAGCCGCTACATCCTGATCGCGACCGGCGGTGAAGCCCACATCCCGGCCATCGCTGGCGCCGAATACGGCATCACCTCCAGCGATGCCTTCTACCTGCCCGAGCTGCCGCGCAGGGTGGTGATCATCGGCGGTGGCTACATCGCCCTCGAGTTTGCGGGCATCTTCGCGGGACTCGGCTCCGAGGTCCACGTGATCCACCGTAGCGAAAAAGTGCTGCGAGGTTTCGACGCCGACATCCGCACCCACCTCACCGAGGCCCTCGGCGAAGCCGGCCTCGACATGCGCTGCGGCTTCACGGTGCAGTCCATCGAGCGCGCCGACGACGGCACGCGCGTGGTCCAGGTCTCCGACGGCACGCGCATCGAGTGCGACCAGCTGCTTTTGGCGACCGGGCGCGTACCGCGCACCGCCGAACTCGGACTCGAGCGCGCCGGGCTCGACGTCTGCGGCCCGGGGGGCGCTGTGGAAGTCGACGACTTCGGCAAGAGCCGGGTGCCCCACATCTTCGCCGTGGGCGACGTGACTGGCGGCATGGCTCTGACACCCGTGGCGATCGCCGAGGGACATGCGGTGGCCGACACCCTCTTTGGCGCCGGGCCCCGCAGGGCCGACCGCCGCCATGTGCCGACGGCCGTCTTTAGCCAGCCGCCCGTGGGCACCGTGGGGCTGAGCGAAGAGGAGGCGCGCGCGAATTTCGAGCGCGTGCAGGTCTATCGCTCGGTGTTCAGGCCCATGCGCACCACGCTCAGCGGCCGCGGGCCCCGGGCGATGACCAAATTGGTCGTCGACCCCACCAGCGATCGCGTGCTCGGCGCCCATATGGTCGGTCCCGATGCAGGGGAGATCATCCAGGGCTTGGCGGTGGCGCTGAAGGCCGGCGTCACCAAGGCGCAGCTCGATGCCACTGTCGGGGTGCATCCCACCACCGCCGAGGAGTTCGTGCTGATGGGCGAACCCGTCGCTTGAAGGGCGCGGGCCCTAAGCTAAGGCACCGCCGCGAAATAAACGCTACATTTCGCCGCCCAGACGGGCACGCTTGCGGCTTACGTCCTCGGAAAATTCCTCAAAATAGCTGCGCTATTCCTGCGGATTTCACTCCGGGCGCGCTCGCGAACGAACTCCGCCGTCACGCACCAAACGATCAACCTATTTGCGGCGGTGCCTTACCGATACTCGAAGTTCGCGCGCCCGTCGTCGCCGAAGTCGATGACGCCACCCTTGGTCGGGCAGTCGAAGCAGGTGGCCCACATCAGCTGCCGGGGATGGTCGGCGTTGATGCCCAGGACCACGCTGGCTTCCTCGTCCTCAAAGCGCGTGCTCGCCGCATGGCTGAAACGGCCATCGGGTAGGGCGTGGACCAGGATCAGCAGGTGCGCCTTGCCGCTGCGTCCGCTTAGCACCCACAGCTCCTCGCCGTGCACCGGGCTCCACGCAAACGCCGCGGGCAGGACCTGCCAGAAACGCATGGATCCGCGTGAGCGGCCGCCGCGGCGCAGGGCGGCGTCCGCGTCGGCGCGGCTGTGAAGTTCGAAGCTCGCGGCGTAGGGCTCGAGCGCGGGGATCGAGGCCAGAACCGCGCGCGCCTTGTCAGGCTTGAGCGACAGCGGCCGCGTCAAAGGACGCTCACCCTCGCTGGGGTAGTCCGGACTCTGTTCGGCGCCTCGGCAGCAGCGAAATCCGAGGTCCTGGGAGCGGCTGTCGCCGGTGGCGCCGGTGCGCGCCGCGCAGCGTTCGGGCAGGGTCTCTCCGGGAGGTCCCCCGCGCAGTACGGCGTTGCGCTGGGGGTGGCCGAGGCCGCCGGCCACCGTGCTGGCGGTCCATTCGCGCGCCGTGATGCCCAGATCCGCCACGCCTTCGGCCGTCTGGCAGCTGGCTGCTTCGGAGCGGCACCGGGCGCGGCGGTCGTCGGAGCAGGCTTGCCCCAGGGCGTGGTCGCGTCCGCTGCGCCCGCGGCAGGCGCGCTCCCACTCCAGCTCGCTGCACAGCCGTTTGCCCGCGGCCTCGCAGGCCTGGGCTGCCTCGAGTCGGCTCACGCCGCGCTGGGCCGGCTTGGCTGGATCGTTGGGGAAGGGCAGGCGATCGATCTCGAAGGCCCCGAGCTGCAGCGCGACGGCATCGGCCTCGGTGGCCGGGTCGCGCGCCACCTGACCCGGTAGCGAGCCGGCCACCAGCGGGCCGGCGGCGAAGGCCACCATTTGGCCGGCACCGAGCGGCGGCGGGGGCGCGGGGGGCTGCTCGGGTCCGGGGGGCGCTGGCGCGGCCGGCGCAGCGGCTTGCACGATCGCGGGCTCGGCGACGGGGGTGGCGACCCGGGCCTGCACGTCGGTCGCGGGCTCGCAGGAACTCGAGAGCATCGCCACGCTGGCGGCCACGAGGGTGGAGCGCATGGGCCGAAGCTAGCGAGGCGTGCCGCCGGGCCGCAAGAAAACGGACCGTTGCAGCTCTGCTGTGCCCTTGTGGCGGTGGGCGGTCGGTCCTATGTTGGCGCCGTTGGAGCGGCCCAGGTGGTCGCCGGCCGCCGATGCGGCGGGAGGAAAGTCCGAGCTCCCCAGGACGAGATGCCAGTTAACGGCTGGTGGGGGCGACCCCGAGGAAAGTGCCACAGAGAGTAGACCGCCGCGCCATTTGGGCGCCCCCGTGGTGTCCCAGATCGCGCGGTAAGGGTGAAAGGGTGAGGTAAGAGCTCACCGGTCCGCCGGTAACGGTGGGCGCATGGCAAACCCCATCTGGAGCAAGACGGAATAGGGAGGCGTTCGAGGGTGGTCCGCCCGAGCCTCCGGGTTCGTCGCTCGAGGCCCGCGGTGACGCGGGTCCTAGATGAATGATCACCACCCGGATTCCGGCGACGGATCCGGGAACAGGACTCGGCTTATCGGTCCTCCAACCGCGACGCCCCCGGCTTTTGCCGCGGGGCGTCGTGTTTTTCTGCTTTTCGGAATGCAAGTGTGCAAAAATATTCTTGATGGGCGTCGATGTGGCGTCGTTCGCGCACGCTGGAACTTGGGTCTGACCGCCGCCCGTGCTATCTCTGCCAGCGGAATCCGGCAGCCCAAACCAGGTTCTTTCTCCCCGTCGCCGTCATCCAGGCACGGCGAGCAGGCGCCCGCGGCTGCGAAACCCACGAACATGGAGGCCCTACGTGCGCGATCTGGTTCGCTATCTTCTAGCCAACGCATACATTGATTTTCAGGGCGAAATTTCCATGGAGCAGGTCCGCGAGTTTCTGCGCGATGACGACAGCCGAGAGGCCCGCTCCTTACTTTCCAAGCTGATCGACGACAAGGGCGTCGATGACCTCTTGATCACGATCGCCGACTGCCTCAAAGACCATCTCCGCGTTGGCATCACCGAAGATACGCTGCGCGAGCAGCTCACCATGTATAGCGAGTCCTGATACTCGGCTTCCAGCGAACCCAGACGCGACAAAGCGCGACGCAGCGCGGGAAAGCAGGCGTAAAGAGCTGGGATTTCGAGTCAGGATCGAGTACCCGAAGGGCGCGTAGGCGAACCCGCGCGCGCCCTGTGCGCGGGCTCGACGCACACCCCGGGTGACTGAACGAGTCGGGGGCCAGGCATGAAAAGGTTTGAGCGCGACAGCGGGCGTCCGGCAGGGGCGCGAAAGCATTGCAACGAGCTCGGCGCGGTCCTGTTGGCCGTGCTCTGCCTGGCGAGTCTGGGTGCCAGCTGCGACGGGGGCGGCCAGCGAGCCTCGCAAGCCAACCCGGACCCGCGCGTCCAGGACGGCGACGGGGAACGCGTCGACAGCATCGAGGGCGTCGACATTTCGGAGCTGACCGACAGCGAAGTCGAGATGTGGACGGCGCTGGTCAACGAGCGCCTTTCTCCCTGCGGCGAGCCGGTGAGCGTGGCGCGCTGCGCCGCCGACAAGGGGCGTTGTGGGGCCTGCGTGACGGCTGCCCGCTACATCACGAGGCTGGTGATGGAGGGCTACGACAAGCCCACCATCGAAGAGCACTTCAAGGGGCGCTTCGATGCGGCGGGCAAGCGCGAGTTCTCCATGGACGGCGGCCACGTGCGCGGCGCCCCGATGGCGCGGGTCAGCATCGTGGAGTTCAGCGACTTCCAGTGCCCCTACTGCGGCCAGGCCCACCCCGAACTCAAGCGCATCCTGAGCGAGTTCGACGGCAAGGTGAACTTGCTCTTCAAGCACTACCCCCTGCCCAGCCACTCGCGGGCGGAGCCCGCAGCCCGCGCCGCCGAGGCCGCGGGGCGCCAGGGCAAGTTCTGGGAGATGCACGACCTGCTCTTCGATCACCAGCGGCAGCTCGAGGACGTGGACCTTCGCGGCTACGCGCAGACGCTGGGACTGGACGCGGAACGCTTTGCCAAGGATCTGGAGGATCCTGAGGTGGCGGCCAAGGTCGAGGCGGACCGCAAGGAAGGCGAAGCGGCCGACATCAAGGGCACGCCGAGCATCTTCATCAACGGCCGACCCTTCAACGAGCCGCTGAAGATGCTGCCGAGGTACCTGGCTGAAGAGCTGGACCTCTGAGCGGCGGGTGGTTGGCGGCGGCGGCGCTGGGCTATCATGGCCTCCGCGCTGACGCCGCAGTTGGCGACCGGGCGTCGAGGAGGTTCATGGCCAATCCGATCATCATGGCGGTCGATGACGACCGCGCGGTCCTCGGGGCGATCACTCGAGATCTGAAGCAGCACTTCGGGCGCGAGTTCCGCGTCATCGGCGCGGGTTCGGGGCAGCAGGGACTCGAGACATTGCGCAGCCTCAAGGCGCGCGACGCCGAGGTGGCGATGCTGGTCTCCGACCAACGCATGCCCGAGATGTTGGGCACGGAGTTTTTGGCCGAAGCCAAGGAACTCTATCCGGGTGCGCGCAAGGTGCTGTTGACCGCCTACGCCGACACCGAGGCGGCCATCAGCGCCATCAACGAGGTGGGGCTCGACCACTACTTGATGAAGCCATGGGATCCGCCGGAGCAGAAGCTCTATCCGGTCCTCGACGACATTCTCTACACCTGGCACGCGACCGCCGAGGCCCCCTACGACGGCGTGCGCGTGTTGGGGACGCAATTTTCGGCTGCCTGCCACCGAACCAAGCACTTTCTGGCGGGCAATAACGTTCCCTACCGCTGGGTCGACATCGACAAGGACGCGTCGATGCGCGCGGTCGCTGACGGGGCCGGGGGTCCGGCCGGCCGGCTGCCGGTCGTGATCTATCCCGATGGCAAGACTGTGCGCGAACCGAGTGCGCGCGAGATCGCCGAGACGCTGGGGATCCAAACAGAGGCTCGAAAAGACTTCTACGAGCTGATCGTCATTGGCGGCGGGCCGGCGGGGCTCGCAGCGGGCGTCTACGGTGCGGCCGAGGGCCTCAGCACCTGCGTGATCGAGAAGGACGCGCCCGGTGGTCAGGCGGGCACCAGCTCGCGCATCGAGAACTATCTCGGCTTTCCCAACGGCATCAGCGGCGGCGACCTCTCGAAGCGGGCGGCCGACCAGGCGCGCCGGCTTGGCACCGAGCTGTTGCTCACGCGGGAGGTCAAAAGCGTGCGCGTCGAGGAGCCCTATCGCGTCGTGACCCTGGCCGATGGTGGCGAGTTGCGCGCCTACTCCGTGATCCTGGCGCCCGGCATGACCGTGCGTCGCTTGGACATTCCGGGCGAAGAGCGCTTCGCTGGTGCCGGCATTTACTACGGGGCATCCCTGACCGAGGGGGCCAACTTCAAGGGCGAGCAGATGTTCGTCATCGGCGGGGCCAACTCGGCGGGGCAGGGCGCCATGTGGTTTAGCCGCTTTGCCGAGAAGCTGACCATGGTCGTGCGCGCCGAGGACCTGGTGCAGTCGATGTCCCAGTACCTGATCGACCGCATCGAGGCCGCCGACAACATCGAGCTGCTGACCCGTACCCGCGTGGTCGAGGCGCGCGGCGACCAAAGGCTCGAACAGTTGGTGATCGAGGACATCGCAAGCGGCGAGCGGCGCACGGTGGACGCCCATGCCGTCTTCGTTTTCATCGGCTCAAAGCCCCACAGCGCAATCGTGAGGGACCTGGTCGAGATGGATGGGGGGGGCTTCATCCTCACCGGGCTAGACCTGATGAAGGGCGGCGAGCGGCCGCGGGGCTTCAATCGCGACCCCTACCTTTACGAGACCAGCGTGCCGGGCATCTTCGCCGTGGGTGACGTGCGCGCCGGCTCCACCAAGCGGGTCAATGCGGCCATCGGCGAGGGCTCGATCGCGGTGAAGTTCGCCTGGGAGCACGCGCGCTCCGTTTGACGACGGTGGGCCTACACTCGAGAGCCCGAGTCTTCCGCAATGCCGCCGCATAGCCTTCGCGTCCAGGTCGAGGAGCCGGCAGCGAGGCTTTCGCTCGAGGCCGAGCTGCGGCCGGGGCAGGGCCAGCAGCGGACTGGGTCAAAGCTGCCCCGTGGTGTCCGGCCCCAGGGCCGCGTCCTGGCGGTCGAAAACGTCCTGGCAGCTGTCTGGCTGCGCCCTGTCCCCGCTGGCCTTTCGACCTCCCGGTGAAAGCGTCCTGGCAGCAGTGTCGGCCAGTGTCGGCGGTCGCGGGGCCGCAGTTGGCGGCCGGGCGGCGGTGCCCGCTTCGGCGGCCGCTTTGGGGCGCAAGTGTGCTAAGAGAAGCCCGCCATGGCCCGGCGCGAGCGGGCCGCCGGGAGTTTCCAGATGCAGAGTGCCAAAGATTTCTTCAAGCCCCTGGCCATCGGCGCCCCCACGCCGGTGCGCGAGATCCCATTTCGTCCCTCGCGGATGATCCATTTCTTCGATCCGAGCAACGCCAAGATGGCCACCAAGGTGCCGGACCTGGCCAAGAAGGTGGACGTGTTGCTCGGCAATCTCGAGGACGCGATCCAGGCCGACAACAAGGTGGCCGCCCGCGAGGGGCTGATCGCCATCGCCAAGGAGCACGAGCTGCCGTGTCAGCTGTGGACCCGCATCAATAGCCTGGATTCGCCGTGGATGCTGGACGACATCACGCGCCTGGTGCTGGAGGTTGGCGACAAGCTCGATGTGATCATGGTGCCCAAGGTCGAGGGCGCCGCCGACATCCACTACGTCGACCGGCTGCTGGCCCAGCTCGAGGCCAAGGCTGGTCTGCAGCGGCCGTTGCTGGTGCACGCCATCCTGGAGACCGCCCGCGGCGTGGCCAATGTCGAGGAAATCTGCGGCGCCAGCCCGCGCATGCAGGGACTGTCATTGGGCCCGGCCGACCTGGCGGCCTCGCGACGCATGAAGACCACCCGCGTCGGCGGTGGCCATCCCGGCTACCTGGTGCGCACCGATCCCAATCCCGAAAACCCCGAGGCCCCACGCCCCACCGCCCAGCAGGACCTGTGGCACTACACGCTGGCGCGCATGGTCGACGCCTGCAACGCCCACGGCATCCTGCCCTATTACGGGCCCTTCGGTGACATCAAGGATACGCTGGCGGCCGAAGATCAGTTCCGCAACGCCTTCCTGATGGGCTGTGTCGGGACCTGGTCGCTTCACCCGGTCCAAATCGATATCGCACGCAAGGTCTTCAGTCCGGCAGTGGACGAGGTGTTGTGGGCCAAGCGTGTGATCGAAGCCATGGGCGACGGCAGTGGCGCGGTCATGATCGACGGCAAGATGCAGGACGACGCCACCTACAAGCAGTGCCAGGTGATGGTTGATCTCGCCAAGGCCCTGGCCGAGGGCGATCCGGAACTGCGCCAGGCCTACGGCTTCTGAGCGCCGACCACCACCCACCGACCGCGACCCCGGCCCTTCGTGCGACCGGGGGTGATAGCCTTCATTCGTGCCAAGGCCTGCCCGAGCCTCCCTCCTCATGCTTGTGAGCTTGCTCGCGGTGGCTCCGGCGCGTGCTGATGACATGGATCTGTCGCTGTCGCGGTTGCGCATCAGCGCCGGGAACACCGGCTGCACCAACGTCCGCAGCGCGGCCCAGTTCTGCCCCGACAACGGACTCTTCGAGCGCCTGGTCAGTGAGCTGGCCGTGGCCATGGCCCCGGCTCCCGTGCGTCCCGCCCACACCGGCGGCCACCGCGGTCTGCGGCTTGCGGTCAGCGGCAACGTGACCGGCATCGATGCGGGGGCGACCCACTGGGCCCTGGGCAGCGAGGGCAGCGGCGGTCGCGAGAGCAACGCTGCGGCTGCGACCCCCGGCGATGGCATTGGCCAGAATGACGCGCCGAGCCGGGTGCTGGTCTGGAATCGGGTAGAGGTTGAAAAAGGTCTGCCATTCGGGCTTTCGGCAGGCGGTTTCGTGGGCCACGGCATGCAGACTTCCCTGTGGATGCTGGGCGGGCGTCTGCAGTGGGCGCTCTTCGAAGGCTTCTATAGTGAGCTCGGACGCCTGCCGGACGTGGCCGTAGCCGCTTCCTATGGTCTCAGCGCCGGCAGCGACCAGGCGCGCTTTGCCATCGGTAGCGCCGAGCTACTGCTCTCCAAGCCCTACGTGGTCGACGCCGGATTCGAGCTGCTGCCGATGCTGGGGCTGCAGTTGCTGTTCACCGACGTCGAAAGCGGCGTTGTGGATCTCACGCCCGTGGTGGACGCGGTCGCCGCCTGCGCTCCCCAGCCGGGCACGCTCCCCGCGGCCGGCCCGCCGGCCGCCGTGACCTGCGCCGACGATGGCGATGGTAGCGATCTGGACAACGACGTGCGCTTCGACGATGTGGAGCACATGCGCCTGCGCACTGCCCTCGGGGGCCGGCTGCGCTGGGATCACTTCACCGTGTCGCTGTCGCTGGCCTACGACCTGCTACTGCCCGAGCTCGAGCACGAGCTGCCCCGGGGTTCGGCTTCCGGCGACCTGCGGCGGCAGCTGTCGATGCGCGTTGCCCTCGGTGCCGAGCTGTGAGTCGAAGCGCTCCACTGGGGGATGAGGCGTCGGCTGCCGAGGTGGCGTTTCCGCGCCACAGTTCGCCTCCGCAGGGACCGCCGCTGCGGGCCGGCTGGGGGCGTCGGGCGCTCGCGTTGATGCTGGGGGCCATGCTGCTGGTGGGCGCAACGCTGCTCTGGACCGGAATCATCGAGTGGCCACTGGCCGGCGATCGCGGTTTGGCCGAGGCCCTGGTGCAGCGTGGTCGAGTTGTGGTGGTGGGGTCGCCGCCGCAGCCGCCCGGCCCGATCAAGGGCACGGAGTTGCTGGCGCTGCAGACCCAGCCCGAGCTGGCCAAGGCCCTGGCGGGTAGTGCGCCGGAGGCGCTGCTTGCGGCGATGGATGCGGCGAAGATTCGTGGGCTGCTGGTCGAGACCGCCGGCGAGTTTGCCGCCGAAAGTCTCGCCGGGGGCATGGCCCGTTACGCGCACATCGATGACCTGCGCGGTCTACACCTGACGCCCCGCGCGGCGCTCTACGCGCCCGACCCCACGCGGGCGCTGTCGGAGACCGACCGCTACGCGCTGGCCACGGTGGCGCGACGCATCGTGGGCGGCGCCCGTCCGCCGCGCATCACCTCGTTTCCGGCGCGCCTCCGGGCGCTGCGTCCGGCCGAAGTCATGGTGCTGCTGCGGCAAGGGCCGCGGCCGCGCTTGTGGCGCTCGGCGCGCGGCAACTCCATCGCGCGCGCGTTGGTGACCGCCTCGGTGGTGGCCCGCAAGCGCTGGACCGAGCGGGAGTCGTCCATGGGCGGTCCCATCGACCGTATCCTGCCGCGGCTGCAGCTGGAGGTGGCGCTGCTATCCGATGACGGCACCGTGGGCTCGAGCGAGCCCGGGTTCATCGACCGCGTGTTTTCTGACGAGCACGGCGTTGCCTACGAGCACAAGGGGGCCTGGCGCTACCTCTTGCCCAATGCCACGGCCCAGGCCGGCGGGGGGAGTGCCAGCGCCGCCTACCACAAGCTCTTCAAGGACGACGGACTGCCGCCCGATAGCTTCGGTCGCCCCGACACGCGCATCTATCGGCTGTGGGTGGAGACGCTTGCGAGTACGGAGCCCCCGGCCAACAGGGCCGAGGCCGAGCCCGGCGACGGTCTGGGTGAAGTGGTCGATCCGGCTGAGGTGCTCGACGGGGGAACGGCCGGCGCGGACTGAATGTGCCGTGCCACTGTGACCTCTGCGCCACATCCTCATGGGGGCCATGACACAGTTGTCATGGGTGCTGCGGCACATGGCCCGCCAAAGCCCGGGATTCGCCAGTGGCATTGTTATTGCTTAGTATTGTGCTGAAGGACGAACCGCCGCCATGGGATTGCTGCTCAAAGCGTTCTACACCTTGCTCCTGCTGCTGCCCGGCGGACTGATCCTGGTACCGCTGCTGTTGCTGTGGCGGCGCATTCGGCTGCGCGCTTCGAAGCCTTCTTCGGCTGAGTCGCAGGGGGATTGCGATGGACGCGGTTCGGCCGGAGCGCCCCGTTCTGGCACAGACGGCAGCGGTTTATCCCTGGACTGTGGTGGCCTCGGGTCGCCTCGCGATCAAGCCGCGTAGGGGAGGGCGCGGGGGCCGCGTCCTCGGTACGCCGTCAATGGTGTGGCGTCGGGCGGCGAAAAGCCGACGCCCGACGCTGCGACCTCAATTGGTTTGAGCCTCGGCGAGTCGTTCGGCGGCGTGGTAGGCGACCGCCATGATCGAGTGCTGCGGGTTGACGCCGAGGTTGTCGGGAAAGACGCTGGCGTCCATCACGTGGAGGCCTTCGACGCCGTGGACCCGCAGCTCCGGGTCGACCACGCTGCGGGCGGGATCCGAGCCCGCACAGGCGCCCCCGAAGAGGTGTGAGGCCATCAGGTGCAGGCGTTGTCGCTTGAGCGGGCGCGCCGTGATCAGCGACACCTGCTCGGGGCCCGTGAGTACCTCGGGCAGTCCCGAGACGCCCGGATAAACCTCGCAGGCGCCGGCGGCGAAGAGCATCGCGGCCAGCAGGGCGATGCCTCGCTGCATCATGGCGACGTCCTCGGCCGTCAACTCGTAGTCGACGCGGGGTCGGCCGCCCAGGGTCGAGCGCACCCGTCCTCGTGCCCGGGCGCGGGCGATGGTGGCCCATTGGGCGAAGTCGTCCAGGTGGCGCAGTCGCTCGGACCAAACGTCGCCGGATCCCGGGATGCGCGCGGCCAGCAGCTCCGGCGGTAGCGACAGTGACTCGAGCTTCAGACCGCGATCGAAAAGCGGAACCTGATAGCTCTGGGTGGCGCCGAAGCCCATGCCCACCGAGTGTTCGAAGCGGCCGACCACGGCGGCGCCCGGGTGGGCCGTGAAGCCGTCGCCGACGCGGGCGCGCAGGCCGCTGTTGCGCAGGATGAGCGGGCTGTGGATGGCGCCAGCGCTGAGGATCACGCCGCGCCGGGCCCGCACGCGCACGCGGCCGCCTACCCGGCGGCCGTCCTCGTCGACGCGCTCGCCCACCACCGCGCGCGCGACGCGTCCTTCGAACTCGACCTGCCGCACGCGGAAGCCGGCGTGCAGGCGGGCGCCGTGGGCTTGCGCGCGCGGCACGTAGCTGACTTCCATGCTCTGGCGGGCGCCCTCGGGGCAGCCCTGCAGGCAGCGGGCTCGGCCGCGGCAGCGGCGCGCGTTGCGGGCGGTCTTTTGGCCACGCAGGCCCAGCGCTTCGGCCCCGCGTCGCATCAACTCCCCATTGCCACCCATCACGGCCTCGTCGACCTCGTCAACCTCGAGTTCGTCTTCGATACGCCCGTAGATGCGCTCGAGGGCGGCCGCATCCAGCAGCTCTTCGAGTCCGTAGTCACGGGCGAGGGCGTGGCGCACAGGCTCGGGCATGCGCCAGATAATGCCCGAGTTGATGGCGGTGCTGCCGCCCACGGCACGGCCTTGGACCAGGGGGAAGGGCACGTGGGCCGCTGTGCCAAGGGTGCCGATGTCGCGCATGGCTTGGGCCATCGCATCGAGCAGGGCCCGCGGGCGCGTGGCAGGGCTCAGCTCGGGGCCTTCCTCCAGCATGACCACCGAATGACCCGCCTCGCTGAGCACCCGGGCGGCGGTGGCACCGCCAGCGCCGGTGCCCACGATCACGTAGTCGGCGTCGTCGAGCGTCTGGATGGAGCGACCCATGGGCAGACGCGGGCGGGTCATGGGGCTTCCCTCGGCGGTAGCTCTACTTCACCGGGGCGATCGTCGTTGGCGGGCCAGACGCGCAGGGCCAGGCGTTCGTCCACGCGCGGCAGCCGCAGCCGCACATCGCTTTGGGCCGCCTGGGCCTCGTCGTACCCGCTCTGCTGGCGCACGGCGGGGGCGGCGAAAAGGGCCATGGCCGCGCATAGCTTCAGCAGCAGCATCAGCTCGCGCACGGCGAAGCTCGGGTGGGCGACCAGGCGCGCGAGCAGTTCGCCGCGCTCCTCCTGGGGCAGACCTGCCAGGGTCGCGCACTTGCCGAGCAACCACAGCGGCGAAAGCGCGGCCAGCCACAGTGCCAGGCGCAGGCCGAGGGCGGCGCGACCGGTGGCTCGCCGCAGCATGCGGGCATAGCTCGCAGCGTAGTCCACGCCGTCGGTGGGGGAGCTGACGAGGGAATCGCCGCAGCCGGCAAAAGCCCCCAGCACCGCCTCGGCCCAAGGACCCTCGAAGCGCATCATGGTGCCCTCCGCCGCCGCGCTGAAAAGCATGTGATTTCAGCACGTTGTTGGTTTGAGGGAAGGGCGCCCAGGCGATTTACCACTATTCAAAGGTGTAGCCGTTTTGGGTCTCCGGCAAGGCAAAAAATGCCGTGTGGTCGGAATGTTTTGGTGATGCTGGCAAGGGAAAACGCCCTGGCAGCTTCCCCGGCGGGCAGCTCCCCGGCGTTGGCGTCGGTTTCGTCCGGGTCGCTGCTGTCGGCGGGCACGTACTCCGCGTGCTCGCAGATGGCCTCGGCCTCCTCCTCGATGTTCTCGTTCACGAAGGCCATCAACGCGCGCGAGCGCTCGAGCATCTGCTCCCGCGGTGACAAGACGGTCGCCTCAATCCAACCCCCCTCGTCAGTCTCGGCGCCACCGGGCACCTCGACCGCGGGTGACGCCCCACAATCCACAACCTCGCTGCTCGCCGCAATCGGCTCGCACGGTTCCTTCGCCATCTCCTCACCCCTCGTAGCATTCCCTTTCTCCGCCTCGAACGCCGCGGTCCACTCGCTCTCGGCCTCCAGTCTGCACTGCCGCTGCTCCTGCAGCTCGACCTTCACCTCGTCCAACGTCGGGCCCGACTTGGTCAGAAATGCCCCCGGGTGCTCTGGCGCGGTGGGCGCGTTGTGATGCACCCGCATGTTGTAGGTCCCGTGCGGAAATTCGCGCTCGAAATCGCCGTTCTTGCGTGCAAGCTGCGCCTCCTCGTGTTCGCTTCGGAACTGATGCACTTCCTCGGCCGCTTGCACCCTCACCTTGCGGTCCACCGCTCCGCTCATGCCGATACGAAACGTGGGGACCCGCTTGCCGCCGCTCTCCCGCAGCGCCTTGGGCTCAGACCACGGATGCAGCGCCATCACCGCCTCGGGCCCCAGCGCCGGCCGCTTGCGAGCTGTGACGATCTTTTGCACGGCTTCCCGCGCCATGCGCTTAATGTGATAGACGAGCCGCTCCATGTCCGCGCCAACGGCGTGGTACAGAAGCGGCGGTGGAATAACCCGCATGCGGATTACGTCCGGCCGACAATCGCCGAAGTAGATCTTGGGCTTGGGCACGTCGAGGTAGCCGCTCAGCCACAGGTCAAAATCAAAGACGAACCCCGGCATCCGCCCCGGCCTGTCTACCAAACCCGCCGCCACACAGTTGACGAACTCGCATGCCAGGTGCAGCGCCTGGGCCTCGCCATCCCGGAGCCGCAGCGTGTGTGTCGGGCGGTCGTCGAAGAGTTCATGGGGCTGGTCGTAGCGCTCGCGCGCCATCAGCGTGTTGACCGAGCAGCTGACGTCCTCGTGCACCAGCTTGATGAACTTGGGCAGGTTGTTGCTGCTCGGGGTCACGTTCAGATGGTGATGGTTGAGGCATCGGACCGCATGGTGAATCGCGAACTGGGTCCGGCGCTGTCTGAGCAATCAAGATAGTCGGCGGTGCCTGGCCCGTTCCTGATCAAGTTCCCGGAGGGCGCATAGAAAAGCCCCCTCGGAAAACTTGACCACAAGCCACCGAGGGGGCGCTCCTTCAATCGCCAATGAGAAGGAGGCTCCCTTGTACGCCGAGCTGCTCGCGGACGCGAGCTTTGTGGATGTATTGGTCGAGGTGGA